>Ga0209488_10000089_pt1 | contig 65548 bp, 60 predicted proteins | sample Rivendell_Oct201_8_FD_188349 | JGI IMG/M metagenome (GOLD analysis project Ga0209488, IMG submission 188349) | Vadose zone soil microbial communities from the Eel River Critical Zone Observatory, Northern California, USA -... | ecosystem: Environmental > Terrestrial > Soil > Vadose zone >...
CGACGGTCATCGAGCTCTCGATGATCGTGGTGGTGCTGCTCTATCAGTTCGACTGGCGCTACGTGGCCGTCATCGGCGCGACGGTGATCTGCTATACGGCCTACACCTATCTCGCCACCGAGTGGCGTATTGGCATCCGCCGGCGCATGAATGACAGCGACACCGACGCCAACGTGAAGGCGATCGATTCGCTGCTCAACTACGAGACCGTCAAATATTTCGTGGCCGAGGAGCGCGAAGCGAAGCGCTACGACCGCTCGATGGCGCGCTATGAGGACGCTAGCGTGGAGGCTTACGTGTCGCTCTCCGTGCTCAATGCCGGGCAGGCGACCATCTTCACCATCGGGCTCGCGATCTGCATGGTGATGTGCGCCATGGGCATCCAGGATGGCCGCAACACGGTCGGTGATTTCGTCATGATCAACGCCATGATGATCCAGCTCTATCAGCCTCTGAACTTCATGGGCATGGTCTATCGCGAGATCAAGCAGGCGGTGATCGATATCGAGACCATGTTCGGCATTCTGGCGCGCAAGCCCGAGATTGAGGACAAGGCGGGCGCGCTGCCGCTCGCGGTGAAGCAGGGCGCCATCCGGTTCGAGAACGTGACGTTTGCGTATGAGGCTGCGCGCCCCATCCTCAAAGGCCTGAGCTTCGAGGTGCCGGCCGGCAAGACGGTCGCGATCGTCGGCCCCTCGGGCGCCGGCAAGTCGACGATCTCGCGGCTGCTGTTTCGCTTCTATGACATCACCGGCGGCCGCATCATGATCGACGGTCAGGACATCCGTGACGTTCAGCAAAGGTCGGTGCGTGCCGCCATTGGCATGGTGCCGCAAGACACCGTGCTGTTCAACGACACCATCCGCTACAACATCCGTTACGGGCGCTGGGAGGCGACCGACGCCGAGGTCGAGGAGGCGGCGCGGCTTGCCCAGATCGACGGCTTCATCAGGCTTTCGCCCAAGGGCTACGAGACCGAGGTGGGCGAGCGCGGCCTGAAGCTTTCGGGCGGCGAGAAGCAGCGGGTGGCGATCGCGCGCACGATCCTGAAGGCGCCGCCGATCCTGGTGCTCGACGAGGCCACCTCGGCGCTCGACAGCCACACCGAGAAGGAAATCCAGGATGCGCTCGACCGCGTGTCAAAGAACCGCACCACGCTGGTCATCGCGCATCGGCTCTCGACCATCGTAGCCGCCGATGAGATCATCGTGCTCGACCAGGGCGTGATCGTGGAGCGCGGCACCCATCAGGCGCTGCTCGCCAAGGGCGGGCTCTATGCCAGCATGTGGAACCGCCAGCGCGAAGCGGAGGCGGCGCGCGAGAAGCTTGCCGAGATCGGCGACGAAGTGATCGCGCCCAACCGCAACCCGCCGCAGGTCGAGGAGGCGCCGAGCCCGGTCGATGAGGCCGCAAAGCCGGTTGAGGTGGTGAGGATCCACGCAGCGGAGTGAGCATGTCGATTATCGCGTCGATCCGAGGGCAGATCGTTCCGGTCCATCGCGAAGGGCTGCCGTTCATCGGCATCTTTGCGCTTGCGAGCCTGCTCCTGTTCTGGCTGTGGTCGCCGCTCGGCTGGATCAGCACCGTGCTGACGGTCTGGTGCGCGCTGTTCTTCCGCGATCCGAACCGGGTGACGCCGACGCGCGAGGGCCTGGTGGTGGCGCCGGCCGACGGCCGCGTGAGCAAGATCATCAACGCAGTTCCACCCGCGGAGCTCAATCTCGGCGAGCGCGCCTTGCCGCGGGTCTCGATCTTCATGAACGTGTTCAACTGTCACATCAATCGCAGCCCCGCCACTGGCCGGATCGAGAAGATCGTCTACAAGGCGGGCACCTTCATCAATGCCGATCTTGACAAGGCGAGCGAGAACAACGAGCGGAACTCCTTCCTCATCAGCTCCGGCACAACGCGCATCGTCGTCGTGCAGATCGCGGGTCTGATCGCAAGACGCATCGTTACCTTCGCGCGCGAAGGCGCGAGCGTGCGCGCCGGCGAGCGCATTGGCATGATCCGGTTCGGCTCGCGCGTCGATGTCTACCTGCCCGAGGGCACGCGGCCCCTGGTGGCGGAAGGCCAAACTGCGGTCGCGGGCGAGACCGTGATCGCCGACCTGCGGGCAACGGCCCGGGAGCTCACCTTCCGGGTCGGCTAAGCACTTGCTGTGACTAGATGAAATGGCGCTGCCATGGCGGCGCCAAGAATCTTCCGCTATATTCGGACTCATGGACACAGCCCCTTTTGAGCCAACCCGCCCGCCGCAGAAGCGCCGGCGCTTTCGCCAGATCCCGGTGCGGACGCTGTTGCCAAATCTGATCACGCTCTTGGCGCTCTGCGCCGGGCTCACCGCGATCCGGCTTGCGATCGAAGCCAGGCTCGAATGGGCGGTGGCCGCGATCGTGTTTGCCGCGACGCTTGACGGCATCGACGGGCGCGTGGCGCGTATGCTCAAGGGCACCTCGCGCTTCGGCGCCGAGCTCGACAGCCTTGCCGACTTCGTCAATTTCGGTGTGGCGCCCGCGCTGATCCTCTATTTCTGGGGCCTGCATGAGCTTGGCAATGCCGGCTGGATCGCCGCCATGGTGTTTGCGATCTGCGCCGGGCTGCGGCTCGCGCGCTTCAACGTCATGATCGACGATCCCAACCGACCGGCCTGGGCGGCGAACTTCTTCGTCGGCATGCCGGCGCCGGGCGGCGCGATCACGGTGCTGTTGCCGATCTACGTGACGTTCCTCGGCCTGCCGCACCTCGCTTTCACGGCGCCCCTGGTGCTGTTCTATACGCTGGCGATCGCGTTCCTGATGGTGTCGCGGCTGCCGGTGTTCTCCGGCAAGCGGGTCGGCAAGCGGGTGGCGCCGGAGATGGTGCTGCCGCTGTTCGTCGTGGTGGTGCTGGTCTTCGCGCTGCTGATCGCCTATCCGTGGCCGGTGCTGACCACCGGCACGATCGTCTACCTGGCGAGCCTGCCGTTCGGCTTCATGTCCTATCGCAACCATCAGCGCCGGGATGTAAGCGTGCCTGCGCAGCAGCCGGCGGCCGCGCCTTCCCCCGACGCGACCACGGCCGTCGCCCCGCCAACGGCGCGTTCCGAGCCGCCCGTCGATCCGGAGCGGCCGGCGCGTCTCAATTGATCGCCTGGAGCGGGATGATTCTAGGTTTGCACCGCCCTTGAACCAATCTCCGCTCATTCCCGCGAAAGCGGGAATCCAGGGGCCGAGAACTCATGGCTTTCAAAGGCTGGGTCCCCGCTTCCGCGGGGACGAGCGGAATTGAGAGCCGATTCAGCCACAGCTCATCTCGCTCTAAGCGGCTCGCACCCGCGCGATGAACCCGTCGGCGCCCTGGCGAAGGGTTGCGGCTTGCTGGGTCAGCTCCACCGCAGCCCGAACCATTTCGTTGGCGACCCGGCCGGTATCGGCGGCGGCGCGGCTGACGCTGCCGATGTTGGTCGACACGTTGCGCGTGCCGCCGGCGGCCTGCTCGGCATTGCGGGCGATCTCGGCGGTGGTGGCGTTCTGCTGCGTGACCGCGGCCGCGATCGTCGCCGAAATGTGGTTGATCTCGTCGATGGTGCCGCTGATGGCCTGAATGGCGCTCACGACGTCATTGGTGCCGCTCTGGACCGCGCCGATATGGGAGGCGATCTCGTCGGTAGCCTTGGCGGTCTGCGCGGCCAGGCTCTTCACTTCGCTTGCCACCACCGCAAAGCCGCGACCGGCCTCGCCCGCGCGCGCAGCTTCGATTGTGGCGTTGAGCGCGAGCAAATTGGTCTGCGACGCAATGGCGTTGATCAGATTGATGATCTCCCCGATGCGGTGGACCACCGACACGAGCTTCTCCACCATGGTGGTGGTGCTCCCCACCTGCGTCACCGCGCTGGTCGTGACCTTGGCGGCGGCGCTGACCTGCTGGCCGATCTCGTTGATCGACTTTGACAGCTCCTCGGCCGCGTCCGCGACGGTGCGAACGTTTCCGATCGCCTGCTCGGAGGCATCCTGCACCAGCTTGGACTGTCGATTGGTCTCGCTGGCGGTCGAGCTCATGCTCTTGGCGTTCTGCTGCAGCTGCGTGGCCGCGGCCGACACCGTGTTGATCACACGCAGAATCTCAGCCTCGAAGGAATCCGCGAGTTGGTTCAGCGTCGCTTGCTTCTCGACCGCCGCGCGGTCCTTCTGCTCGCCGCGCTCGCGCTCCATCGCCTGGATCGCCATTGCATTCTGCTTGAACACTTCGACCGTCTGCGCCATGGCGCCGATCTCGTCGCTGCGGTCGCGGTTTGTGACCTCCACGGCGAACTGGCCGCTGGCGATCTTCTGCATGACCTCGGTCAGCTCGCCGAGCAATCGTCGGACCGCGCGGCGCACGAACCGGCTCAAGCCGATCACAATGAGAATGAGCAGCGCGGTCGCGCAAATGTAGACGATCGTTTGCCACAGCGCTTCATCGCGTAGCGCCCGGGTCGCATCTGTAAGATCGGCGACGGTCGATTGGACGGCCTCGGAGGAGAGCGCGTTACGGGCCGAGAGCGCCTCGCGCAGGCGCGGCACGTCCTGATCGCCGACCTTGCCACCTTGATTGACGGCCAGGATCGCCGGGCGAAGCGCCTCGATTGTTTGGCCGTGGGAGCTAGCGCTGAAGGCGTGCAGCCGCTCCTGGATAGGGGCGGCCCCGAAATTGGCGAATTGCTTGCCAAAGGCCGCCTGCCTGGATAGCCCCGTGAGCAGCATCTGATAGAGCTCGGGGCGGAGCGAGCCGCCGGTGATTGCATTCTCGATGCGGCCCGCTTCGATCCGCTCGCCGTCATTCACCTGCATGATCGCGTGCAGCGCCAGCAGCCGGTTCTTGATCTCGACGTCGTTCGTCAGCACCGCGATGCGCTGAATGAGATCGCCCAAGCGGCTCGCGATCGGCTGCAGCAGCGCGCCCGACTCCTGGCGCTGCAGGCTGCGAGCGTCGGCCTTGGCGCGGAACCCCGCCAGTCCCTCGAGCCGCCCCTCAATCTCGCGGATATGCTCGATCGCCTGGGAATCGGAGAGGCTGCTGGCAGCTGCGGCCCGCTTGAATGAGCGAATGGCTTCGTCGGAGACCAGGCGGGCCGTCAGCATCGCGGTGCGTTCACGGTCTGCCCCGCTGGCGACGAACGGATGCGTCTGGGTCGACTCGTCGTTCAGGGCTCCCACGATCAGCCAGCTTGCCGCCGTGACCAGCTTCTCGAGGGCGGCTACCGTTTCGATGTCGCGATAGGCGCGGACGGTCCCGACAATGATGGTCGCCCCGAAGACGGCAAGCGCCAGGAGTGGGACCAACATGATCAGGTGAAGCAGGCGATTGAGGGAGAGCCTGTGCATAAGACATTCACCGCACCGCAGGGCGCCAATGGGCAAGCAAGGGCAATTCCGCAGCAATCTAGCTACCGCAAGTGAAAATTTTTTTAACATTTGCCGGTCGCCCTGCGCGACAGGCCAAATGCCAAAAGCTAACAAACGCCAAAAGCCAATAAGAGATGACAGAACGACGAACAAACCGGGGGGAAAAGGATGCCCCGAACAGCCGGCGCGACGCGCACTTCATTTTTAGCTAGCAAACGTATGAGACGAATGCTTTTGCGCGCTTTCGGCAGGCGTGCGGAACTCCCTTGCGCCGCACTTCGGACATAGTGTGGGCCCCGTAGTAGCGGCGGGTGGCGACGATCCTTGGAGGACACCATGATCGGGCGTCTTGCGACTAGACGTCTTGAAGTCGGGCGCCGTAATCACCTATCAGCCGCTTTGCTCCTTGTTGTTGCGCTGGCCATGCCGTTCGCCCCGGCTCGAGCCCAGGCGCCGAACCAGCCCGACGCGCTCACGCCCGTCGAGGAATTCTCGAAGCAGCTCGATGCGTTCAAGAAAAGCATTCCCGATCTCAACAAGAAGATCGAGGACAGCGCGGCGGCGGTCGATCGCTGGACCGACGTCGGCAAGGCGCGCAAGGAGATCGAGGAGCTGCGCGCGATCGTCGGCGCGGCGCTTGGTGCAGTCTCGGACAACGGTGCGGTGTCGAGCCTCGGTGTGCAGGCGCTCAATCACGCTCGCACCAAGCTGCGCTCGCTCGAGCAGGACACCCGCTTCAAACCCGAGGAGAAGCAGTTCCTGACCGACCAGTGGCGCAGGCTGCGGGACGAGACTGAGCGCGCCACCGAGGAGCTTGGCACGGCGCGACGGGAATTCGCCGAGCTGTTGCGGACGCTGCAGTCGAACGAGGATTTCATCGACGAGCTCATGCAGATCCGGCAGGCCCAGAAGGCGCTCGAGGTGATCCAGCGCCTGACCAAGGATATCCGCGAGGCATCGGATCAGCTCAAGCGCCTGATCGGCGGGATCAAGCCACCGGGAGCGTAAGAACTGGAGCCTGAGAATGCGTGCCCTCGTGGTTGCGAGTGTTCTGCTGGCGCAGGCGTCCTGCCAGCCCACCGGCGATGTCGGCTATGTGGAGATCAGGACCGTTCCGACCGCCTCCAGCGTGGTGTCGCCGTCGCTTTATCTCGACACGTTCAAGGTCGAGCCTTCGAAGAAGGGCAGCACCATCCTGACCCAGCGCGTCGGCACCACCAGGCTGGCCACCGACGGCGCCGGCGGGCAACTGATGCTGTGCGAGATCGCGGTGAAGAAGAACCGCATCACGACGGTGACAATCTCGGTGCTGGAGCGCCCGCCGCGCTGCCAATGCCGCTACGGCAGCGGCGCGAGCCGGGTGTGTGTGAGTTAGGGTGCGACCATGCGGCAGTGCCGTAGGGTGGGCAAAGGCGTTGGTATCGCTTTTCAACTGAGTAGAGCTTCTCGTGCGCCTTTGCCCACCACAGAACTCGGAATGTGCATCGATGCAGATGGTGGGCACGGCGCACGATAGTCGTTCATTTGTGTTGAAGGTCGTGCCAGCGCCTGTGCCCACCCTACGGCGCTGAAGTGAGCCTCACCGCCCCGGCAGCGGGTGGCCCGGCATCAGGTCATAGGGATGCTTCCAGCCCGGCAGCGCCTTGATGCGCTCGAGCCAGGCCGCGATGTTCTTGTGTGTCGCGGCGATGTCGAAGCCGAGTTCATCCGGCGGATAGTAGAGATAGGCGACCAGCGAGAGGTCGGCGATGGTCGGGCGGTCACCGACAATATAGGAACGTCCCGCAAGCCGCTTGTCGAGAATTCCGAGCACGTTGTCGATGCGTCCCTTGAGGAAGGCGAGCACCGTCGGATCGCCCGCTGGCTTCGCGAAGCAGCGCAGGAAGCGATAGGGCCCGAGGAAGCCGTTGACCTTCTGATTGTCGAAGATCATCCAGCGCAGCGCCTCGAGCTCCTCGTCCTCGCCCTCCGGCTTGAACTTGCCCGAGCGTTTCGCGAGATAGGTCAGGCACACGCCGGACTGGCTGAGCTTCTTGCTGCCGTGCACCAGCACCGGTACCTCGCCCATCTCGTTGACATTGGCGCGATACTCTGGCGTGCGCGGCTCACCCTTGGCGAAGAAGTCGACATAGATGGGCTGCCAGTCAGCGCCAATCAGATTGAGCATGAGAGCGACGCGATAAGCGTTGCCGGACTGGGCAAAGCAATAGAGCTGATATTCGGCCATGATCCCCTCGACGCAATGATGCGCCGGGAGCCTAAATGGATAGGCCGAAAACCTCCAGCAGGCCTTTGCGACCGATGGGCGTGATGTCGAGCCCGCGCGAATTGCGCCGTCGTGCCACCCAGCCGAGATCGAAGCAGCGGGTGGCGAGCGCCGCGCCGACCGCGCCGCCAATGTGCGGACGCCGTTCGGTCCAGTCGAGGCAGGGGCGGCAGAAGAAGCGGCGGCCCGTTTGGGTGCGCGCCAGATCGACGCCGAGTTCGGACAGGAATGCGGTGCCGGACCGTGTGACCTCGCCGCCTTCATCGGCCAGAACGATATGCCCGCGCGAGCAGAGCTGCTCGGCCAATCCAACGCCGAGCAGTCCGGCCAGATGATCGTAGCAGGTGCGGGCGCGGCGCAACTGCTCCTCACGGCTCGATCGCGGCCGATAGCGCGGCGGGCCCGTGACCGCCACGTCCATGATGCTTTCCAGCATCCGCCCGATATGCGGACCGGCGAGCCGGTAGTAATGGTGACGGCCCTGCTTCACGAGCCCTAAAAGCTTTCCGTTGGTCAGCTTGGCGAGGTGGCCGCTGGTGGTTTGCGGCGAGACGCCGGCCGAATAGGCGAGCTCGCTCGCCGTCAGCGCGCGACCGTCAAGCAGCGCGCACAGGATATTGGCGCGCGTCGGATCGCCCACCAGTGCGGCCACTTCGGCAATTTCCAGAACGCCTTGCATTGTCCAAATATGCGACCGAACCCGCTCTCGCGCCAGGGCCGATCATTCGGTCTGCGCCGTAGTGTTTCACTTCATCGTCGGGATCACGAACTCGGCGCCTTCCTTGATGCCGGAGGGCCAGCGTGCCGTGACAGTCTTGGTCTTGGTGTAGAAGCGGATCGAGTCAGGCCCATGCTGGTTGAGATCGCCGAAGCCCGAGCGCTTCCAGCCGCCGAATGTGTAGTAGGAGAGCGGCACCGGAATCGCGAAGTTGACGCCAACCATGCCCACTTCGACACGGCTGGTGAAATCACGCGCCGTGTCGCCGTCCCGGGTGAAGATCGCGACGCCATTGCCGTAGTCGTGCTCGGAGGGAAGCCGCAGCGCCTCCTCGTAATCCTTCGCGCGCACGACCGACAGCACCGGCCCGAAAATCTCCTCCTTGTAGATGCGCATGTCGGGCGTCACGTCATCGAACAGGCAGCCGCCCATGAAGAAGCCGTTCTCGTAGCCCTGCAGCTTGAAGCCGCGGCCATCGACCTTGAGCTTGGCGCCTTCCTTGATGCCGAGATCGACGTAGCTCCTGACCTTGTCGAGATGCGCGCGCGTGACCATCGGCCCGTAATCGGCCTGCGGATCGCTTGAGGGGCCGACCTTGAGGCTCTCGACCCGCGGAATGAGCTTCTCGACCAGCAAGTCCGCGGCTTTCTGGCCGACCGGCACAGCGACCGACACCGCCATGCAGCGCTCGCCGGCGGAGCCGTAGCCCGCGCCGATCAGCGCATCGACGGCCTGGTCCATGTCGGCGTCCGGCATCACAATCATGTGGTTCTTGGCGCCACCAAAGCACTGCACGCGCTTGCCGTGCGCGCAGCCGGTCGCATAGATGTACTCTGCGATCGCAGATGAGCCCACGAAGCCGATTGCCTTGACGCGCGGGTCGACGAGCAGTGCGTCGACCGCCTCCTTGTCGCCATTGACCACGTTGAGCACGCCCGCCGGCAGGCCTGCTTCAACGAGCAACTCGGCAAGCCGCATCGGCACCGACGGATCGCGCTCTGACGGCTTGAGGATGAAGGCGTTGCCGCAGGCGAGCGCGGGCGCGAACTTCCACATCGGGATCATGGCCGGGAAATTGAAGGGCGTGATGCCGGCGACCACGCCGAGCGGCTGGCGCAATGAATAGAGATCGATCGACGGGCCCGCGGCTTCGGTGAATTCGCCCTTGAGCAGATGCGGGATGCCGCAGGCGAACTCGACCACTTCGAGGCCACGCTGGATGTCGCCCTTGGAATCCGGAACGGTCTTGCCGTGCTCGGAGGAGAGGAGCTTGGCGAGGTCGTCGAACTCGCGATGCAGCAGCTCCAGGAACTTGAACATCACGCGGGCGCGCCGCTGCGGATTGGTCGCGGCCCAGCCGCGCTGGGCGGCGTCGGCGTTGGCAATCACTGCGCCAACCTCGGTCCGGCTCGCGAACGCGACCTTGGCCTGGACCTCGCCAGTATTCGGATTGAACACGTCGTCGAACCGGCCCGAGGTTCCCTTCACCTCCTTGCCGCCGACAAAATGGCCGATCTCACGCATGGCGCTATCTCCCGCGGACCACAGGGCGACGGGTATAGGGCCCGGGATGGCAAAGGGCCAGTGCCTCGACTACCATTCCGGTAACAGATCAGGGAGGTTCGGGTGCGAACGTGCGCAGTCCTCGGTCTCGCGATGCTCGCCACGCTGGCTGCGGCGCCCGGCATGCGTGCGCAGCTCGGAGTCGAAGCCATCGCCAGCTACGCCGGGCTCGACCGGCAGACGATCCTCGAGCAGGGCGCCCGGCGCGAGGGCAGCCTGCTCCTCTATACCACCGGCACGCAGATCAAGCCGCTGGTCGACCGCTTCGAGCAGAAATACTCTTATGTGAAAGTCGAGCTGGCGCGCGCAAGCTCCGCCGACACCGCCCGCAAGGTGATCGAGGAATATCGCGCCGGCTTCGAGAAGGTCGATGCCTTCGAGCTTGCCTCGCATGGGCTGGTGGTGCCGCGCGACGAAGGCATCCTGCAGCCGTTCCGCTCGCCTGAGCTTGCAGCGTTCTCGCCCGACGCCGTCGAGCCCGCTCGACACTGGGTGGTGGTGCGCGAGTCCTATACCGGCATCGGCTTCAACACCAAGCTCATCCCGCCCGAGCGGGCGCCGAAGAGCTATCTCGGCCTGCTCGATGCACAATGGCGCGGCAAGATGGCGATCTCCGGCGTCTCCACCACCGCGGTCAACTGGGTCGGCACCATGCTGATCGCGCACGGCCCGGAGTTTGTGCGCAAGCTCGGGACGCAGAACATCCGCATCTATAATCTCACCGGCCGCGCGCTTGCCAATCTGATGACCGCGGGTGAGGTGGTGCTGTCGCCGACGATCTACAATTCGCATGTAGCGGCGAGCGCCGAGAAGGGCGCGCCGCTCGGCTGGTATTCACCTGGACCCGTGCCGGTGACCGACTCCGGCGTCGCCATCGCCCGCAAGGCGCCGCATCCGCACGCCGCCATGCTGTTCGTGGATTTCCTGATGTCGAAAGAAGGACAGGTGCTCTACCAGGAGCTCGGCTACGACTCGCCGCGCACTGATGCGGGAAAAGCGAGCGCGGGCGCCAAGCTCGAGCGGCTCTATCTCACCAATCGCCCAAACTATATCCGCGAATACGAGGACTGGGCCAAGCTCTACCAGGACGTCTTCGTGCGCCGGCGGATATGAAATGTGCCTGTGTGAAAGGCACTGCGGCGGCCGCGAACTCGGCGTGCTCCCTCCCCCGCTTGCGGGGGAGGGGTGGGGAGGGGGAAGGCGCAATCGCCTGCGCTTGAATGCCCCCTCCCTGTCCCTCCCCCGCAAGCGGAGGAGGGGACGTTGTGGCGCTGCTCGTCGCAAAGCCAATGATGTGTTGTGCGTCATCTCACATGTGGAGATGCAGCCGTGAGCGAAGCGACGCTCGCGAGGCCTTTGGGCAAGGCCGGGCATCTCATAGAGCGCCTGCGATCAGGACAAGCCGCAATCCTAGCGCTGCTCGCGCTGGTGCTGGCGATCGTGCTGCCGCCGTTCCTGTTCCTCTTGCGTGCAAGCTTCGCCGTCGGCAGCGACGCGGAGCCGCGCTACGGGCTCGACCATTTCATTTCCGTCATCACGCGCAGCGGCGCCGAACTGTGGATCACCACGATCGTCTATGCGCTCGGCAGCTCGGCGCTGGCGATCGCGCTGGGCGCGTCCGCGGCCTTCCTGGTGGCGCGCACCGACGCGCCGTTCCGCCGCATGGTGACCGCCACCGCGTTCCTGTCGCTTGCGGTTCCCGTCATCATCAAGAGCATCGGCTGGATCATGCTGCTCGGCCCCAATGCCGGGCTGGTCAATGTCGTGCTGCGACTGCTCGTGGGTGGCGATGAGGGGCCGATCGCGCTCTATTCGCTCGGCGGGATGATCTTCGTCGAGGGCATGCTCTGGATGCCGGTCGTGTTCCTGCTCACGCTGCCAGTCCTGGGCGCGATGGACCCATCGCTGGAGGAGGCGGCTGCGACCTCGGGAGCCGATCTGCGCCAGGTCTTTCAGCGCGTGACGCTGCCGCTGATGCGGCCAAGCGTGGTGGCAGTGTTCCTGCTGGCGCTGATCCGCGCGCTGGAGTCGTTCGAGGTGCCGCTGCTCATTGGCGCGCCTGGCAATCTGCACACACTCACGACTGCGATCTACGAAAGCATTCACACCGGCTTCGTGCCGCGATATGGCGAGGCGAGCGCCTTTGCGGTACTGCTGCTCGGCCTCGTCGTAATTCCGTTGGCGTATTATTATTGGCTCACCAAGGAGGCGAGCCGCTTCGCGACCATCACCGGCAAGGGCTTCCGGCCACGCCGCCTGCGGCTCGGTCGATGGCGCCTGCCGCTGGGACTGTGGCTCCTGGTCATTCCGCTCTCTCTCATCGCGCCGCTTCTGATCCTCATCTGGGCCTCGTTCCTGCCGGTCTACAACCCGCCGGAGCTTGCCGATTTTGCGCGCATGAGCCTTGCCAACTACCAGTCGGTCTGGAGCCGGCCAGAGACGATCAATGGATTGGCCAACAGCGCGCTCATCGGGCTGTGGAGCGCGACCGCGGTGGTCGCGCTGACATTCGCGGCCGCCTGGCTGGTCATCCGCGTGCGCAGCAGGTTGCGCTTCGCGCTCGATGCGCTGATCTCGGTGCCGCTGGTCTTTCCCGGCATCGTGCTCGGGATCACCATCCTGATCGAGTTCCTGCGGCTGCCGTTCATTCCGATCTACGGCACGATCTGGATTCTGGTGTTCGCCTTTCTCATCCGGTTCATGCCTTACGGCATGCGGTTCTGCCACGCCGGCATCCTGGCGATCCATCGTGAGCTCGAGGAATGCGGGCGCACCTGCGGCGCCGGCGGGCTCACGGTGCTGCGGCGGATCGTGCTGCCGCTCGCCTTGCCGTCGGTGGTGGCAGCCTGGCTCTATGTGTTTCTCTACACTATCCGCGATCTCTCGATCGCGATCCTGCTTGCCGGCCCCAAGAGCCAGGTGATCGCGGTGGTGATCCTCGATCTGTGGAACAATGGCGAGATCGGCGAGCTTGCCGCGCTCGCGGTGCTGATGGCGGCGGCCGTCACCGCGCTCGCGGCCACGCTGATGTGGTTTGGCCGGCGCGTGGGCGGCATTGTGATGTGATGGAGAGGGAGATTCACGACGATGTTTGAAGACCAAGTCCCCAGGCTCAAGATCGGCGCGCTCAAGCCTCTGTCGGTCGTCGACAACTCGGCCTACGAGTTCTATCGCATCGCCCCGCCCGGCGTGATGCTGGTGATGATCCCGGTCGGGCTTGGCGAGTTCAGCAAGGACGATGTCGAGCGCGTGTTCGCGCCGATCGATGGCTATGTCGACCAGCTCATGGAGCGCGGCGTCGATCTGATCATGCAATCGGGCGTGCCGCTGCCGCTCCTGATCGGCATCGAGGCGCATGATCGCCTCATGGACCGCATCGAGACGCGCAGCGGCAAACCTGCGACCTCGTCCGTCCTCGGCGTGGTCGCTGCCGCCAAGCGGCTTGGCCTGCGCCGGATCGTGGTGGCGAACAAGTGGTCGGAGCCGATGAACCAGACGCTCGCTGAGTTCTTCGCCCGCGGAGGCACCACGATCGCTGGCGTGGCCGCGGAGGTCATGGGTCCGGACAAATTTCAGAAGATATCGACCGCCGACCACATGGATCTGGCCTACGAGCTTGGCCGGCGGGCGTTCGCCCAGCACCCGGACGCCGACGGCCTCTATATCGGTGGCGGCTCCTGGTTGTCGGAGCCGGTCTGCCAGGCGCTCGAGCGCGAGTTTGGCAAGCCCGCGATCTCCAACCAGAGCTGTATGATCTGGGACACGCTGACGCGGCTTCGCGCCTGGAAGCCGATTCCGGACCAAGGGCGCCTTTTGAGTGTGGCCTAATGAGTGTGGCCTAAGCCACAGGACGCATTGGTTAACACTACCGGGTAACCGTCCCTTAAGCCGCTTGGGTCTAGCTTGCGAGCCGACGGGGGCGTGGGGCGCGCCCCTGCGTCTAGTTGCGTAGGGTTGAATCTATGGACATTGCAACCGGCCTCGGCCTTCTCGCCGGCGGGATCGTGCTGGTCTCCCTTATTCTCATGGGGGGCAACCTGGGGATGTTCGCGGATGCGCACGCGTTCATCGTCATCTTTGGCGGCTCGTTTTCGGCAACCCTCATCCGTTTTCCGCTCTCCTCGATGTTCCACGGGCTGCCGCTCGGGGCGCGCTTCGCCTTTACGATGCGCCGGATCAGCCAGCGCGAGATGGTCGACGAGATCGCGGAGCTGGCCGAGGTCGCCCGCAAGCAGGGGCCGATCGGGCTCGAAAAGGTCGAGATCGAGGATCCGTTCCTGGCCAAGGGCATCCGCTACGTCGCTGACGGCTATGAGCTCAGCTTCATCCGCGACAACCTGGAGCGCGACCGCGACAACTTCCTCACTCATCTCGACGAAGGGCAGAAGATCTACCGCGCCATTGGCGACTGCGCGCCGGCCTTTGGCATGATCGGCACCCTGATCGGCATGGTGCAGATGTTCGCCAACATGACCGATCCCTCGAAGCTCGGCCCGCTCATGGCGGTCGCGCTGCTGGCCACGTTCTACGGCGCGGCGCTTGCCAATCTCTTGTGCCTGCCGATCGCCGACAAGCTGCACCTCAAGCTTGTCGACGAGGAGATCAACCGCACGCTGATCATCGACGGTGTCTTGATGATCCGCGATTCCAAGAGCCCCGCGCTGGTGCGCGAGATGCTGCTCGCCTACTTGCCCGAGAAGCACCGCCATGAGGCGGAGCCAGAGCCCGCGCCGGCCTGACGGCGAAGATTGAGAACGGAAGTCGGCGATGGCCAGGCGCAAGGACGGAGGGCATGGCGGCGGTCACGGCTGGTTCGTGACCTTTGCGGACCTGATGGGCCTCCTGGTCAGCTTTTTCGTCATGCTGGTGGCGTTCTCCACCCAGGACCAGGTCAAGCTGCAGGTGGTCGCGGGCTCGATGCGCGACGCCTTTGGTACGCAGGACAAAGTTCGCTATTCCGGCGTGATCGAGATCGATGGGTTGCCGACGCGTCCGAAGCTCAAGAGCGCCGCTCCGATCCCGCCCGAGGAGGCCTCTGCGACGCCCGGGCCTGACCAGCGTGGAAACCAGGAGTCCTTTGGCGCCAAGCTCGACAGCGATCGCAAGTTTGCGCTCGCCTCGGCATCGCTGCGCCAAGCCCTGCAGGACATGCCCGAGCTTACCGAAGCCTCCAAGCATGTGATGATCGAGGAGACCAAGAACGGCCTCAATATCGAGATCGTCGATCAGAACGGCCGCTCGATGTTCCCGGAAGGCTCAAAGGAGCCCTATGACCGCACGCGGCGCTTGATCGAGCGGCTGGCCGTCCCGCTCAAGTCCATGCCGTTCCGTGTGTCGATCACCGGACATACCTCCGCGAGCAAGTTACCGGCACAACCCGGCTACGGGCCGTGGGACCTTTCGGCCGACCGCGCCAATGTGGTCCGCAAGATGCTCGAGGCCAATGGCGTGCCGACCGCGCAGTTCTTCATGGTGGCGGGCAAGGCCGATACCCAGCCGCTGTTTCCCGATGACCCTTATATCGCGGCCAATCGCCGCGTGACCATTACGTTAATGAACGAGGAGCCGCCGATTCCGGTATCGGCAAGGCCTTGATGTCGTCGTTTTGTTGGCCCGTTGCCATGCGGACCGGGCAGGGCGCCCTGCGGAAGGGGCATGTGTCAAGGGAATGGTGGAATCCTTTCAGCGGGGCCATGTTGGAATTGCCAGGATGGGTGATATAAGGCGCCGCTCTTTTGAGGCGTACGGTGGACTTAACCCCTGCCTTTCATGAATGACGTAGCGAACGGAAGTTCGGTGCTGACGGCGAGCCATCCGGCTGTGCCCGATGCCGCGGCCGGCAGCGAAACCCATCAGCCGTCGAACGCCTGGGCGCTCGCGCTCGGCAGTATCGGGGTCGTGTATGGCGACATCGGTACCAGCCCGTTGTACGCCTTCCGCGAGGCGGTCAACGCGTCCGGCCCGCTCACACGCGATACCGTCCTCGGCGTGCTGTCGCTGATCCTGTGGGCGCTGATCGTTGTCGTCACCCTCAAATACGTCGTGTTGCTGCTGCGTGCGGACAACAACGGCGAGGGCGGTACGCTGTCGCTGACCGCGCTTGCGACCAGGGCGCTGGGGCGACGGACGACGCTGGTCTTCCTGCTCGGGCTGATTGGCGCCGCAATGTTCCTCGGCGACTCGATGATCACCCCGGCGATCTCGGTGCTGTCGGCGGTTGAAGGTCTCAATCTGGCGACACCCGCCTTCGAGCACTTCGTGGTGCCGCTCACCATTGTGATCCTGACGCTGCTGTTCATGGTGCAGCGGCGTGGCACCGCGCGCGTTGCAACCTTCTTCGGGCCGGTGATGGTGACGTGGTTTGTGGTTCTCGCCGTGACCGGCCTGTTGCACATCAGCGACGACCCCGGCGTGCTGCTTGCCATCAATCCCTATTACGCGATCTGGTTTGTCGCCGGCCACGGCACCATCGGTCTGGTGACGCTCGGTGCCGTGTTCCTGGCGGTGACCGGCGGCGAAGCGCTCTATGCCGACCTCGGCCATTTTGGCCGTAAGCCGATCCGGATGGCCTGGTTCGGACTGGTGATGCCGTCGCTGGTCATCAACTATTTCGGGCAAGGTGCGCTGGTGCTCGCCAATCCCGCCACTATCGAGAACCCGTTCTTTCGGCTCGTTCCTGAGGCGCTTCTGATACCGACGATCGTGCTGGCGACCGCCGCGACGGTGATCGCGAGCCAGGCCGTCATCACTGGCGCGTACTCGCTGGTGGGGCAGGCCATTCAGTTGGGCATGCTGCCGCGCGTCGCGATCATGCACACGTCCGCGCAGCAGCACGGCCAGATCTACATTCCGCGCGTCAATATGGTGCTGTTCATCGGTGTGCTTCTGTTGGTGGGCCTGTTCCGGAGCTCGAGCCATCTCGCTTCGGCCTACGGCATTGCCGTCACCACAACCATGGTGGTCGACGGCTCGCTGGCGTTCATCGTGGTGTGGAAGCTGTGGAAGTTTAAGGCCTGGCAGGCGGCGCTGATGGTGGTGCCGCTCGTCGTCATCGACTCGACGTTCTTTACCGCCAATCTGCTCAAGCTGGTGGAAGGGGGATGGGTGCCGCTCTTGTTCGGCATCACGATGGTATTGCTCATGCTCACCTGGCGGCGTGGCACCAACCTGCTCGCCAACAAGACGCGGCGGATCGAGGTGCCGCTCGACACGCTGATCCGCAGCCTGGAGAAGAACCCGCCGCACGTCGTGCCGGGAACGGCCGTGTTCCTGACCAGCGAGCCCGACTACGCGCCGACCGCGCTCCTGCACAACCTCAAGCACAACAAGGTCCTGCACGAGCACAACGTCATCCTGACCGTCGTCACCGACGACACGCCGCGCGTCCGCGAGAACGAGCGGGTGACGATGGCGACGATCTCACCGCATTTCGGTCGCGTGGCGCTCAAGTTCGGCTACATGGAGCAGCCCAACGTGCCCAAGGCGCTGGCGGTGGCGCGCAAGCATGGCTGGTCCTTCGACATCATGTCGACGTCGTTCTTCCTGTCCCGCCGGGCGCTCAAGCCGTCGGCCCATTCCGGCATGCCGCCCTGGCAGGACCGCCTATTCATCGGCCTGACCAAGACCGCGAGCGACGCTACCGACTTCTTCCATATCCCGACCGGGCGGGTGGTGGAGATCGGCACCCAGGTTACTGTCTAGAGGTCACCGTCTAAGATCAGGGTCGAGCCGCAGGTTTTGCTTGATTCTGCGGCCGCTCCGCGCGACTTCTTGGCATGGTGCCAATGAGATGGCGCCAATGAGACGGCGCCAAGGAGATATGCCCATGACCGATCAGCAGGGTGGCGAGGCCCGCGTGACCAATCTGACGCCAGAGGACGTCGCGCGCGGGCTGACCGAGGGCCGCATGCTCCTCGTCGATGTGCGCGAGCCGAACGAGGTCGCGATCGAGCGCTATCCGGACGCCGTGGTGGTGCCACTGTCGAGCTTTGATCCGGCCGCCATTCCGGATCCGCAGGGGCGAGAGGTAGTCTTCGCCTGCCGCTCGGGGCGCCGCTCGGTGACCGCCTCGCTCGCCGCCCAGGAGCGCGGCTATCCCTATGCGGCGCATCTCGCTGGCGGCATCCTGGCCTGGAAGGCTGCGGGCTTGCCGACCGAGACCTGAACGTCGGGCCACCGATTGCGATGTTTGCCAAGGAGCATCTCTCATGCGGCATATCATTCGCCGTGCGCTGGTCGCGATCTGCCTTGCCGTTCTTGCAGCACTCCTGATCTTTGATCCGGCTGCCGCCGAGACGAAGCGTCGGACCGTGAATGTCTACAACTGGTCCGACTACATCGACCCAACCGTGATCGGGGATTTCAGCAAGGCGACCGGCATCGCGGTGCGCTACGACACGTTCGATTCCAACGACGTGCTCGAAGCCAAGCTTCTTGCCGGCCGGTCCGGCTACGACGTGGTGGCGCCGACCGCCTATTTCCTCGAGCGTCAGATCAAGGCCGGCGTGTTCGCGCGGCTCGACAAGAGCAAGCTGCCGAACCTCGCCCATATGTGGCCCGAGATCACGCGGCGGCTTGCGCAATACGACCCCGACAATCTCTACGGCATCAACTACATGTGGGGCACGACCGGCATCGGCTACAATCGCAAGAAGTCGCGCGAGCTTCTCGGCGGCGACGGCCGCATCGACAGCTGGGATGTGGTGTTCAAGCCCGAGCAGCTCGCCAAGTTCAAGGACTGCGGCGTGCATATGCTCGACTCGTCCGACGACATCATGTCGGCGGCGCTGCATCATCTCGGCCTTGATCCCAACTCCAAGCGCGAAGCCGATTATCAGAAGGCGACTGATCTGCTGACGCAGGTGCGCTCCTCGGTGCGCAAGTTCCACTCATCCGAATATATCAGCGCGCTGGCGACCGGAGAGATCTGCTTCGTGGTCGGCTTCTCCGGCGACATCAAGCAGTCGCAGAAGCGCGCTGCGGAGGCCAAGAACGGCATCGAGATCGCCTATGCGATCCCGAAGGAAGGCGCGCAACTATGGTTCGACAATGTCGCCATCCCGCGCGATGCCCGCAACCTCGCCGAGGCGCACGAGTTCATCAACTTCCTGCAGCAGCCGGAGGTGGCGGCGAAGAACTCGAACTTCGTCGCTTATGCCAATGGCAATTTGGCGAGCCAGAAATTCGTCAACAAGGACGTGCTGGAGGATCGCACCATCTATCCCGACGAGGCCACCATGGCCCGGCTCTACACCATGCGGGCGCACGACGCCGCGACCACCCGGCTGATGAATCGGCTGTGGACGAGGATCAAGACGGGCAGGTGAGCGAATGGTGAGTGGGTGCAATCACGCCGCCGTCCGCGGGCGGACCTTCGAATAGTCGTTCTCAGCCTGCGCCTTCGAGATGTTGTGCGCCGCCTGCAGATTGAGCCAGAAGCGTGGATCGGTGCGGAAGTAGCGGGCGAGGCGGATCGCGGTGTCGGCGCTGACATCGCGCTCGCCGCGCATGATCTCGGTGACGCGGTTTGCAGGGACGCCGAGCGCCTTCGCCAACGCGCGCGCGGAAAGGCCGAGGGGTATGAGGAATTCCTCGCGGAGAACTTCGCCGGGATGGGTGCGAATGCGTGCCATGTCGCCTCAGTTAGTCGACGATCTCAACATCTTCAAGCCAATCACCGCCACCGCCGGTGCAGCCACAGCCATTGCTCCGGGTGCTCGCGCACCCAGCCCTCGATAATGCCGGTGATCATCTGCATCGTGCCCTGGAGGTCCACCTCACCCTTAGCATCGCGCGGCAGGTCGAGCGGCTTGGTCATCTCGCACTGGAAGTGATTGCCATCCGGCAGCCGCACGATGCGGATGCCGCGCACGTCGCAATGGGTGTGGCGGGCGATCTGTGCGATCAGCGGGTTGGCCTTGCAGGTGCGCCCGAAGAAGGTCACGTCGACGCCGCGGTGATCATGCTGGTCGACCAGCATGGCGATGTTGCCGCCGCGCTCCACGGCATTCGCCAGGCGGATCGGCGCATTGAAGCCGGAGGGGATGAGCGTGCCCATGCATCCGGCGCGCAGCTTCAGCACCGCGTCGGCGACCGCACGCACGCTGGGCGGCCGGAACAGCGCGGTCGTTTCAATTCCGAGCCGTGCGGCCGCCAGCGCCGGGAGCTCCCAGTTTGCGAGATGCGCCGCGAAGACCGCAGTCGGTCGTGGCACGCTCCGCATACCCTCGACCTGACGATGCGTGTCCGGATCGCTCACCACGTCGGCCGGCCCGGGCGCGGCCGGATCCAGGATGGTGATGCGGTCGAGATGGGAGAACTCCGCGGTGACGCGTCCGAGATTGTCCCACACGCCAGCAAGAATCTCCTCGATCTCCGATGCTGACTTTTCCGGAAACGCCGCCATCAGATTGGCGCGCCCGACCTTGTGCTTCGGATGCCACGGGCCGACGCGGCGCATGAACCTTCCGGCCGCATTGGCGAAACGCGCGCGGTCACCGCGCCGGATGAGCTTGAGCAGCACAACCACGACGAAGCCGACGATCGGATCGAATGCCTTCTTGAAGCCGCGTCTGGCGATCAGCACATAGCGCAGGAGGCGAGGGTTCATCGGCCGGATGCTTCCGAGCGTGATGAGTTCAGAACGTTACGACGATCTTGCCGAACACCTGGCGGCTCTCCAGTCGCGCCAGGCCGCGCTCGAACTCGCCGAGCGGAACCTCGGTATCGATCACCGGCAGCATGCCGGACGCCATCTTGGCGAGGCTCTCATGGATGTTGCGCATGGAGGCGCCGAACGAGCCGATGATGCGATACTGCTGCTGGAAGAGCTGCATCAGGTTGAGCGTTGTCGAAGGGCCGGACGTTGCGCCGCAGGTCACGAGTCTGCCGCCGCGCCGCAGGCACAACAGCGAGCCGTTGAAGGTCTCGGCGCCGACATGCTCGAACACGACGTCGACGCCCTTCTTGGCAGTGAGCTTGCGCACTGCCCCTTCGAAGCGGTCGGTGCGATAGTTGATCACGTGGTCGGCGCCAAGCTTCTTGGCCCGCGCAGCCTTCGCGTCGTCGCCCACGGTGGTGATCACAGTTGCACCGATGGCTTTGGCCATCAGGATCGCGGCGGTGCCGATGCCGGAGCCGCCGGCGTGAACGAGGACGCTTTCGCCGGGCTCGAGCTTGGCATTGTCGAACAGCATGTGCTGGACGGTCGCAAACGCGATCGGGGCGCAGGCGGCGTCGCGATGCGATACGCCCGGCGGAACCGGGATCACCAGCCGTGCCGGCAGATTGAGCAAGTCGCGGGCAAAGCCGTCGACATGGAAGCCCATGACGCCACCGACGTTTTCGCACAGGTTGTCGCGGCCGTCGCGGCAGGCCTTGCAGACGCCGCAGGTGAGCGCCCCATACATCACGACGTGATCGCCGGGCTTGAAGGCGCTCACATCCGCACCGACGGCCGCGATCTCGCCGGCTGCTTCCGCGCCCACCACCAGCGGCATCTTGCGCTTGGCGAACGCCATGCCGCGCCAGCCCCAGACGTCGATATGGTTGAGCGCGACCGCCTTGACGCGGATCTGCACCTCGCCGGCGCTTGGTGCCGGCGGCGGCGGCGTGTCCACGCATTCAAGTTTGCGATCGGCGAGGAGAGTGAGCGCCCGCATGCGCCCCGTCACGCCGGTTCGCGGCCGAGCACCAGCGAGACGTTCTGGCCGCCGAAGCCGAAGGAGTTGGAGAGCGCGTGCCGCACCTTGCCGTCGCGCGCCACATTGGGGACGACGTCGAGCGGTATCGCGGGGTCAGGAATTTCGTAGTTGATCGTGGGGGGAAGCCGCTGATGCTCGAGCGTCAGCAGCGTGAACACCGCCTCGACCGCGCCGGCGGCCGACAGCGTGTGGCCGATCATTGATTTGTTGGAGGAGATCGGCACTGATTTCGAGCGCTCGCCAAGCACGCTCGACACACCGAGATATTCCATCTTGTCATTCTCGGAGGTGCCGGTGCCGTGCGGATTGACATAGTCGATATCGTCCGGCGTGAGGCCGGCGTCTGCGAGGGCGTTGCGGATGCAGCCGATCATCGGCTTGCCGTCGGGGCTCGAGCGGGTGCGGTGGAAGGAGTCCGCCATCTCGCCGCAGCCTTCGATGACGCCAAGGATCCTGGCACCGCGCGCCTTGGCATGGTCGAGGCTCTCGAGCACAAGCGCGGCGGCGCCTTCCGCCATCACAAAGCCGTCGCGGTTCTTGGAGAACGGCTTCGCCGCCTTCTCCGGCACCTCATTCGACGTCGACAGCGCCGAGAGCAGCGAGAAGCGGATCAAGGCCTCCTGGTTGACCGATCCATCGGTCCCGATGCAGAGCGCCACATCGGTCTCGCCGCGCCGGATCGCCTCGACGCCGAGCTGGATCGCGGTTGCGCCCGAGGCGCAGGCGGTCGAGAGCGAGACCGGTGAACCCTTGGTGCCGAAGCGATCGGCGAGATGCTCGGCCACCGACCCGAACAGGCAGCGCTCGTGGAAAGCGTGAAAATGGCCCGACGACATGGCGCGCAGCAGGTCATTGTAGGTGATGGTGTCGTTGCTGCGCAGCTCGGCGGCGACGGCCTCGCGATGCGGCCATTCGATCTCGACCGGCGCGACCGCGAGAAACAGCGGCCCCGGAAAATCGCCCTTGGCGCCGATCGATGCCTGCGTGATGGCTTCTTCCGCGACCAGGTCGGCGAGCCGCTCGGCGAGCGTGGTCGAGCAGAACGGCTCGACCGGCACGAAATCGACAGTGCCCGCAATGGTCGTGCGCAGCGCATCGATCGGGAACCGGCTGATGCGCCGGATGCCGGACTCCCCGGCGGTGAGCTTGCGCCAGTTGTCCGCGATGCCGGTCCCGAGCGAGGTGACAACCCCGATGCCGGTGACGGCAACCGGAGCTCCCACTGAAGGTCCTTTGGGCGAAGACGCCATATCCTTCTCCCTCAGCATGTCCTTGCGCCTCTGCGCGCTTCGTCTATCAGCGCACGGCGTCTACCAGCGCCATGCCTTCGCCGCGCCAGTGGCCGACGGACGTGACCACGATCTGCTCGACAGAGCCCGCCATCTCGCGCTCGACGCCTGACGAGTCGCCAGGCGAGAACAGTTTTTGGTGTCCCAGCGCCAATGTTGCAAGCGCTATGTTCAGCACGAATTGTGGCTCAAAGGCGTGGCCGACATAGCTGCCGGTTGCGCGCACCGGCATGTCAGAGACGGCGGCAAGAAAGGCACGTTCGACCGATGTCGCGGGTTCCGCTCCAGACGCGCCCGAGATCACTGCGGTGTGTCCGGACGACAGTTGGGGCGCGAGTGTCGACCACATGCGCGTGAGCGTCGTCTTGGTGGTATCGCCCCGCCGGTTGCTGCGATCTGACAATACGGCAGAAAGCCGTGCCAGCGGCTTCGCGCCGCGCGCGAGGGCATGCTCGCGAGCTTCAAGCACCAGGAACGCTCCGAGCGAGGCGATCACCATCCCGCCCCCGCGCCCGGCGCGCTCCCAGACCGGCGCGAAGCTGTCCTTGAGCACATGGCCGCCAAACCCGTAGAGCATCAACAGGTCATGCCGCTCGCCGTTGTGGGCGCCGCCGACAAGCGCGATATCACTTTGGCCGGCCTGGATGCGCGCATGCGCGATCCGCACCGCGTCGACGCCGGACTGCTCCTCACCCATGAAGGTGCGCGATGAGCCGGTGACGCCATGCACGATCGAGATATTGCCGGCGAGCAGGTTGGAGAGCTGCGCCAGGAACAGCGTCGGCCGCAGGTCGCTCATCAGGTGCTCGTTGAGAAAGGCCTCCGGATTCGCCGCCTTCGGCATTCCCGACAGGATCGCGGAGTCAACCGACTCATCGCGCTCGCCGCCACCGGCCGCAACGATCATGTCCATGTGTGCCAGGAGCTCCGCCTTGCCCTTGGCGCCGGCGCTGTCGAGCGCAAGCCCGGCCGCATAGGTGCCGATGCGCTGCCAAGCCTCCATCTGGCGCTGATCGCCCTTTTTCGGGATCTGCTTGTCGAACTCGACCGGCGCCACGGTGTGGACCATGTAGGGCGCGTAGGCCTGCATCTCGGGCAGTGGCGGGGGCCCGTTGAGGCGCCGCCAGTGCACCTCTTGCCCCTCGCCAAGGCAGGAGAGAATGCCGATGCCGGTGATCCAAGTCTCCCGCGCAGGAGTCTCCCGTGGAGAAGTCTCCCGCGCAGAAGTCTCCCGTGGAGAAGTTTCGCGAGCCGTGTCAGCCATGGCTCAGCGTCTCCGTCGGAAACGCGATGATGGCTGCAACCTCCTGCATGCTGGCGCGGAATGCGGGGCTTGGAAACTCGACAACCCGGAACGTGATCTCGGCATTGCAGACGCGCTTACCATCGAGCTGGATCTCAGCCTTGGTCATGGCGAAGCCGGAGCCTTCGTGCAAGAGCTCGGCGTGCGCGATCAGCGACTGTCCCGGGGTGACGAACGAGCGCAGTTTTGCCTCCTTGAAAGCAGCAAGGAACGGCATGCGCGTGAAGCTGGTGAGGCCGATGATCAGCCAGCCCGACGCTTGCGCCATGGTTTCGAGCAGCAGCACGCCCGGCATCAGCGGGTAGCCGGGGAAATGGCCCTCGAAAATTGTGGATTGCGTCGGAACGATCGCCTCCGCTCGGATGGTTCGCCCGGCGGGGTCGAATTCCAAGATGCGATCGATGAGGCGGAAGTACTCAAGGTGCATGCCGGTTTGCGAGTCATGCCAACATGAGTGTTACGCCCCTTTGGCCGCAACAAGCTCATCGATGCGGGTGCACAGGTTCTGCAACACAAAATACTGATCGGTTGTCGCCTTGCCCTCGTTGACCTCCTGGGTCCACTGCTCGAGTGGCATCTTGATCCCGAAGGTCTTGTCGATCGCGAAGGCGATGTCGAGGAAGTCGAGGCTGTCGATGCCGAGGTCGTTGATGGCGTGGCTCTCCGGCTTGATGGTCTCGCGCGGAATGTCGCACGTCTCGGTAATGATATTGACCACCGTATCGAACGTCGATGCCATAGGTAAGCCCCTGATCGCCAACGCTTTTTGAGAAAGCGCCGGAAAGCGCCCCAGAAAGCGCCCAAGATAAAGCGCGCCATGCCCGGCAGGAGCCGTGTCGCATGCCCCATCGCACGCTCGTTGGGCCCGCCCGATCCGCCGTAGAATTCGGTTGCCCGTATAGCGAACGGGGAGGGGGAGTTCAATGCCGCGCCGCCCGATAGCCCGCGGGATCGCCGTGATGATCGTGCATAGCCCGGGCGGCCTGTGGGTAGGGCCGCGCCACCCGGCCGGGGGGTGGGCTGGGAGCTCGTCACGGCGAGGCCAGCCAACAGTCCGGTAACCAGGTTGCCCCACAACCGCCTCGGGTCGTGCTTGAGCAACGGGCTGGCGCAAGCCGCACGGTTGGCCCCTGTTACCAAGGCGTGCGGCCCATGACATAATCCCGGCATCGGTCGCCGCCGCAGTGCGGGCCGTAAGTGAAATTCGAGTGTCACAACAGTTGGGAGGAACTCATGATGTTTCGGGTGTTGGCCGCGGCCGGCGTGGCGACCATTCTTGCCGTACCAAGCTCCGTCAACGCGCAGGTGCTGATGCAGCGGGAGCTGTCGGCGCGCATGGCGCTGACGATCGCAGAGACGGCATGGACCGAGTGCACCGCGCGGGTGTCGGTCGCAGTGGTCGATCGCGCAGGCCGGTTGAAAGCCTTTGTTGTGGGCGACGGAGCCTCGCCGCACAATCTCGAGCTGGCCGAGCGCAAGGCCTATACGGCGCGGACGTTCGGGCGCACCTCGATCGAGTGGGCGCAGCGCACCGAGACCCAGACGCAAGGCCAGCGCAGCCTTGCCAAGGTCATTCCGCTGCAGGGCGGCGTTCCAATCAAGGTCGGCGAAGAGACCATCGGTGGCGTCGGTCTCAGCGGCGCCCCGAACGGCGGGCCGCAGGAAGAGGCGTGCGGCAAGGCCGGCATCGCCAAGGTGGCGGATCAGTTGAAGTAAGATATCCGCAGCGGTTTCGCGACGCGTATGAAGGCTGCCGCCCACCCGGGCGGCAGCGGTGCAATCAAAACAGTCTCTATCGAGGGAGGACTTCAACATGTCGATACGTATTGGTCTCACGATGAGTGTTGGTCTCACGATAAGTGTCATGTCGGCTTGCGTGCTTCCGGGCTTTGCGTATGCGGAGGGCGGCGTGCAGACACAGAAGGACATCACGTGGGGACTCGGGCTCGAGATCGCTCAGGCGGCGATCGCGGAATGTGCCAAGCGCAACGTGGCAATCTCGGTCGCGGTCGTCGATCGCGCCGGCCGCATGCGCGTTTTCATTGCGTCCGACAATCCGAGCCCGCATAGCCTGGAGCTCGCTCGCCGCAAGGCCTACACCGCCCGCACCTTCCGCCGCTCGACGCTGGAGTGGCGCGACAGCACCGACCCCAGCAAGGAGAATGCGGGTCAGCGGCAGCTCGCCGAGGTGATTCCGCTGGGCGGCGGCTATCCGATCAATGTCGGCAACGACACCATCGGCGGCGTCGGCGTCAGCGGCAACAACCAGGCCGGCGACGAGTCGTGCGCCAAGGCTGGCGTCGAGAAAGTTGCCGACCAGCTCAAGTAGTAGGAGCCTCAAATCAGCGGCGCTACAGTGAGATAACTGAGTTTGAATCGCCTCTTAATTCCGCTCGTCCCCGCGGAAGCGGGGACCCAGTTCTTTGGCCGAGTTCTCGGCCCTCTGGGTTCCCGCTTCCGCGGGAATGAGCGGAGATTGGTTCAATGGCGGTGCAAACTCCCGCTAGCCGCCATGGAGCGGCCGCAGGGATCGACTCATTCGCGTCACGATGCTGTCCCAGCTCTGCCTTTCCTGCACTGGATATTTCAGGTCGAAGCAATGGATGGCGCGGCCCGCGTCGTGCGAGAAGTTGCAGCGGCTGTAGTAGATGCTGCCGCGCATGACGGCCGCGATTGCGAAGAACTCGGGCGTCACGCGCTGATAGTCAAGGCCGGCGCGAGGGGACTGGAGGTTCTTCCGAAGATAGCTCGCCGGCGTGTCGCGCGCGTCGTTACTCTGCGAGTAGACGGCCAGCGACGCGCGACCGTCGGGCGTCTTGAACTGCCGGCCCACGCCCCGGTTGGCGGGCCCATCGGGAGTCGCGAAAACGGCGCCCGGAACGTCAAGCCTCGTCCCGTATTTCAGCTCGACAAAGACGGTCCACTTGGCATCGCGGGGGAGCCCGGCCTGCGGCACTGCGGCGAGCGCGCCCTGCGGCGGCTCGATTTGTGGAGCCGCAGCTTGCTGCATCTGGGGCGGCTGAGGCTCGCTTGGCGAGGTGACGCCCTGCGTAGCCTCAGCCTGCTGCATTTCGGCCTGCTGCTGCAGCTCAGGTTGTGGAGTCTCGGCGGGCTGGGCCTCGGCTTGCTGCATGTCGGGCTGCGGAGCCTCGGCCGGTTGCGTCTCAGCCTGCTGCATGTCGGGTTGCGGAGCCCCGGCCGGTTGCGTCTCGGCTGCCGGCGCTTCGGCTTGCGGCGGCTCGGTCTGCTGCGCTTCGCTTCGCTCAAGCTCGCCTTGCTGGTGCCCGCCTAACGCGAGCGCGGGTTGGCTGGTTGAAATCAGAAGGGCGCCAAGCGCTGCTGCCAGGATTCGCATGATCAGTGCCTCGTTTTAAGTGTTGCGCATGGTGGTCCGCGGACGCTCGCCACCGATCGGTCGCTCGCAGTTACGGGGCCGACTTGGACGTGGATGCATTGAGCTGTGAGCGCGCAGGAGGCGATGCGCTACAATCCTGCTGCGTCTCGAGCGGACCCGCGCCGGGTCTCAGATGATTCTGCTTCTGATCCAGGCCGTTACGATCTCGACCGCGACCACGATCGCAAAGATCACGAACAGGACCAGGCCGGCCTGGTCCCAGTAGAGGTTGGACATTGCGGTATCGAGCGCCATTCCCAGTCCGCCGCCGCCCACCAGGCCGAGCACGGCCGATTCACGCACGTTGATGTCCCAGCGAAACATCGCGATCGCCAGGAACGCGGGCTTGACCTGTGGCCAATAGCCCTTGAGCAGGATGGCGAGCGGCGGGGCGCCGGCGGCGGTGAGCGCCTCGATCGGTCCGCTCTTCACCTCCTCGATCGCCTCCGACAGGAATTTGCCGGTAAACCCGATCGAGTGCACCGCGATCGCGAGTGTGCCGGCGAGTGCGCCAGGGCCGAACACCGCCACGAAGAACAGCGCCCAGACCACGGCATGGACCGAGCGCGTGGCGACGAGGATGAAGCGTCCGATCCCGTTGAGCACGGCCGAGCGGGTGATGTTGCGCGCCACCAGGAGCGCGACCAGGCTTGCGATCAGGACCGCCAGGACCGTGCCGAGCGTGGCGGTGTGGAGGGTCTCCAGCAGCGCCGCATGCACGACTTTCGGATACCAGGCCCAGTCGATCGGCCACATCCGCGCGAACAGATCGACGGTCTGCTGCGGAGCGTCGTAGAGAAATTCCGGGATGATCTCGATGCTGCGCATCGACCAGACAATCGCGATCAGCGCCATGAGATAGAACACCGAGCGCATGATGCGCTCGGTGAGCGAGAAGCGGTGCCATTGGCGCGGGCCGGTCACGGACGTGGCCGTCATTGGAACAGCCTGCGCATGAAGCCCGAAACGATCTCGCCCACCATCACGATGCCGATGATCGCCAGCACGATGGTGAGCACGAAGTCGTAGTCGAAGCGTTGGAACGCGGTGAACAAGGTCGCGCCGATGCCGCCGCCGCCGACCAGTCCGACCAGCGCGGAGTTGCGCAGGTTGGAATCGAGCTGATAGGCGGAAAAGCCGATGAAGCGCGCCATGACCTGCGGCAGCACGGCCATGATCACGACAGCCAGGAAGGATGCGCCGGTCGCCCGCACCGCTTCGACCTGTTTCATCGACATTTCCTCGACCGCTTCGGCTATGAGCTTGGACAGGAAGCCGAGCGAGGCGACGACGAGCGCGAGCATTCCGGCGAGCGCCCCGAAGCCGACCGCCTTGACGAACAGAATGGCGACGATGACCGGATGGAACGTCCGGAACGCCACGATCAGGCCGCGCGATGCCCAGGCGAGCGGCGCGGGCGCGAGGTTGCGGGCGGCCGCGAGCCCGAGCGGCAGCGACAGCAGCACGCCAACTGCAGTTGCGATGATCGCGATCTGCAGGCTCTCCGACATTCCATTATGAAGGAGCGCAAGCTTGTCGGCCGCCGTGTTGGGCGGAAACATGCGCGAGAGAAAGCGCGAGCCCTGCTCGAGCCCGGTCAGGAAGCGCGCCCAGGTGATATCGACCACAGTGCCGGCATAGAGCACATAGAGTGCCAGCACGGTGAAGCCGATGCGCGCCGGCCAATTCGGCGGAAAGGCGAGGCGTTGCGGGCGCGCGGAAAGGGAAGTATCGCTCATTCGAGCCAGCCCTCGCCGCCGTAGATGGCGAGCAGATGCGAGTCTTCGAGCGCCTGCGGCGGTCCGTCGAACACGATGCTGCCCTTCGACATGCCGATGATGCGGTCGGCATAACGGCGGGCAAGCTCGACGTTGTGAATGTTGACCAGCGCCGGGATGCTGCTAGCGCTGGCGCGCCGCGCGATCAGCTCCATGATCTCGACCGAGGTCTTGGGGTCGAGCGACGAGGTCGGCTCGTCGGCAAGCAAAAGATCAGGCTCCTGCATGAGCGCGCGCGCGATGCCGACGCGCTGGCGTTGGCCGCCGGAAAGCTGATCCGCGCGTTGCGTGGCGAGGTCGCCAAGCCCGACGGCATCAAGCAGCTCGAAGGCTCGCGCGATGTCGGCGTCCGGAAACCGGCGCAGCCATGCGCGCCAGACCGGGACGTAGCCGAGGCGGCCGCACAGCACGTTCTCGATCACCGAGAGCCGCTCCACCAGATTGTATTCCTGGAAGATCATGCCAATGCGCCGGCGGGCTGCCCGCAGCTCGCGGCCGGAAAGCCGCACCATGTCCTGGCCGCGGAAAAGGATCTCTCCGGAGGTGGGCTCGACCAGCCGATTGATGCAGCGCACGAGCGTCGACTTGCCGGTGCCGGAGGGGCCGATGATGGCGGTCAGGCCGCGGCCTTCGACGGTGAGCGAAACGTCCCGCAGCACCGGCTCACCAGCGCGGTATTCCTTATGCAAATGCTCAATGCGCAGCGACCGATCGCTCGAGCGATCGGTCGTGGATGGGTTGCCCCCGGTTGTGGCCTCCATGGCGCCTGCTGCTGATCAGGATCTTCTCACGGTTTTGGCGCCGGCTGCTGCTCCTGCTGCTTCTTGGCGGCGGCTTCCGCCTCGCGTTTGCCTTCAGCTTCATAGGCAGCTTTGTTGTATGGCGTGCCCGAGCCTTCCGCGATTTCGCGCACCACCTTCCAGGTCTCCTTGTAGGTGATCGGCACGAAGCGATCGTCGCCGTTGAATTCCTTCTGCATCGAATCCGGGAAGCGGAACGCGAAGAAGCAATCGGTGATCTTCTTGGCGAGGTCGGGTTTGAGGTCGTAGGCGTAGGCAAAGGACGAAGTCGGGAACACCGGGCTCTTGAAGATGATGCGGAAGTCATCGAGCTTCACGGTTCCGCGCGTTACCATGCGCTCGAACACGTCGGAGGCGACGCCGGCCATGTCGTAGTCGCCGGAGAGAACGCCGAGCGCCGACTTGTCGTGGCCACCCGACATCAGCGGCCGGTAGTCCTCGTTCGGCTTGAGACCTTCAGGCGGATAGAGCACGAGCGGCGCAAGATGGCCCGAGTTCGACGACGGCGCAGTGTGCGCGACGCGCTTGCCCTTGAGATCGGACAGTTTCTGGTAGGGACTGCTTTTCTTCACCAGCGAGAGCAGATGATAGCCCTGCGGGCCATTCGCGGTGCCCTTGGCGCCAAACGGCACTGCGCCCGCGAGATTGACCGCGAACCCGGTTGGCCCGGTCGAGAAGCCGGCCACGTGCAGGCGCCCGGAGCGCATCGCCTCGATCTCGGCGGTGTTGGACTGCACTGGATAGTAAATGACGCGCTTGCCGGTGCATTGCGTCAGGTAGTCGGTGAATGGCTTGAACACGTTCTGGTAGACGGCGGGATCCTCAACCGGCGTATAGGCAAACACCAGCGTTCCGGGGTCCTTCCACTTGCGCGGATCGGTCGGCGCATCGGCGACGAGATCATTGTTCTCGTCACAGTAGAGCGTGTCGAGCTGGCCGCGGTTGCGGCAGTCCTGGGCGGCGGCGCTGCCGCTCGCCAGCATCGGCGCGGCGAATGCAAGGACGGCTGCGGGTGCGAGCCATCGGACAGCGGACGTCATCCTGATTTCTCCCTGAGCGCGCTTTTGGGCACGCTAGTTAACATTCGAAACGATACGCGGCGAGCCGTCTTCGAGCAACCATAGCTGGTGCCGGGGCGCCAACCTACACGTTATCCTTTTATCTGAGTTCCTATGGCGCTGCGCGACGGTAACAATATTTGTCAACGATAGAGATCAACTATACCGCCCTATTGTCGTCCCATTGCACCGGCACACGCAATACCTCCCCACACACAACAACCGTCGGATCGACAACGGATCGAATTTCCGTGGTCTGGTAACAATGGGAGTCTGACCTTTGAAACTGAAGCTAGCCTTTTTGTTTCTCGCCGCAGCCGGAGCTCTGGTTGCCACCAACAACCCCTCGCTGGCCGCAAACAGCGGCGCCGCCTCGAGCCATTCCACCAAAGAGGGACTTAAGACTGCGAGTAGCGCTCGCCGGAGCGGTCGTGCGCTAAAAGCGGCGCATCGCAAGGTGCGGGTGACCAATCGCAGGAACGGACGAGCTCTGGTTGCCACCAACAATCTCTCACTGGCCGGGCAGAGCGGCGTCGCCTCGATCTATTCCACCAAAGAGGGACTTAAGACTGCGAGTGGTGCCCGCCTGAGCGACCGTGCGCTAACAGCAGCGCATCGTTCCTTGCCCTTCGGGAGCAAGGTGCGGGTGACCAATCGCAGGAACGGGCGGACAATTGTCGTGACCATCAACGACCGGGGTCCGTTCGTCCGGGGACGCATTATTGACCTCACGCCGGCGGGGGCCCGGGCGCTCGGCTTCTCGGGGCTGACACAGGTCACGGTCGAGAGAATGGGCTGAGGCAGAGAATGGGCTAAGCCCAGCTCCTCATTCATTCCTTCAGTAGAAGAAACAAACTCAGGTGCCGCCGGATCAGCTCCGCTCGACCGGCGGCACCTCGATGGGTGCGCAATTGAGCCGCCCAGACAGGTAGCAGTCCTGGTTCCTGCGCATCTCGGCAATCTTATCGACCAGCCAGAGGCCGGCGACAGCAAGCCCGATCGTGACCAGAAACCCAAGCAGATTCATCATCATCCGGTGACGGTAGTCGTCCCCGGTATCGGCGCGTTCGAATTTGGCGAGGTCGGGGACCGGGCCCGGCCGCGGCGCAGCCCCTTGCCAGCGAGGAGCGCCAGGGCGCCGGAATGGCACCACGCGGCGATCGTCATCGGGGGCGGGATTGGGCGTCACAGGGCCGATTCCACGGGTTGTCCTGATTTGATACTCTAGCATAGCGAGGAAGCCAGCATAGCGAGGACGCTCCTGGGCGGACCGAATTAATGAATAAATTAAATGTGTTTACGACCCGTTTGGGATCCGGCTGCCCTGACGCCAAAAAAGTAGCCAACGGGGTGCGGCAATGAGCTTGTCCGGGGCCTCGGAATGAGCGAATGTCTATGGAACTCGGACCCAGGCAAAAAAGCAAAGAAGGTAGGACCGGGCGACTTGGATGAACGAGGCCGCTTCTGCCGTGCGAATGTGGTAATATTTGCGGGCGAGGCTGGGGGAAACCGACTGAGGTTTGAGGCGCGTGACGCAACTGCTATCACTCGTGCAGATCGACAGCATCGATTATTCGTGGCTCGCGAAATTCGTGTCGTTGATCGTGCTGCCGTTCGCTGATGAGGATTTTGCCATCATCCTCGGCGGCTACATTGTCGTGAACCGGCTGATGCCGGTTGGATTGGTTGCGCTCACAATTTATGTCGGCATGGTGACGAGTGACTTTGCGCTCTACGGCGTCGGAGCTGCGGCGCGCCACTCACCCTGGCTGAAGCGACTGGCGGTCAACGATCGGGTCCATTCATTCGCACACACGCTCAAGCGCAACGTCTTCGAGGTGGTGGCGCTTTGCCGCGTTGTGCCGGGCCTTGATTTTGTGGCTTTCGTGGCCTGCGGCTGGACCCGAGTTCCGCTCGGCTCGTTCACGCTGGCGAGCCTTCTGATCTCCGCGCTCTACCTTCCGCTCATGTTGTATCTGGTCATCGTCTTTGGCGATGCCATGGATGACCATGTCGGGCTGTGGGCCTGGCCCCTCATGCTCGTCGCCGTTGCGATCATCGGTTTTGTGCGCAATCGCATCTTCGGCTTTGGTAGCGTAGCGCCGGCTCTCGCCGCCGCGCCACCGCTTGCTCCGCGCACGCGCTACTCGGGCACATTCTCTCGCCGGCTGGTCGATCGCCTGGCAGTGCAGTCGAATGCGCGATGGTTCAGGTCGCTTCGGACAGCATCTAAAAGTCGCGCGACGGTAAGATAATAAGTCAACGCCGCCTGTCGCAGCGTCTCCCGTCACAACCGTTTTCCATCACAACCAATGCTTAAGCATGTCGCCCGTATAGGAGAGGCGTCCCTTCACGCGCGCATGAGAACCTTATGGCAGCGGTCGAGCCGCCCAATCGGGTACGCCCATCGATCGAGATCGATGAGGCGCTGCGTGAAGGCTGGTTCGAGTTCTGGTATCAGCCCAAGATCAATCTCAAGCGCAAATACCTGGCGGGCGCCGAGGCGATCGCGCGGCTTCGCCATCCCAAGCTGGGCGTGCTGCCGCCCGGCAGCTTCGATCCGCGTCTCTCTGCCGGGAGCCTCGAGCGTTTGACGGAATATTCGCTTGTTGCCGCGCTGCAGAGCTGGCCGGTATTCGAGGAGGTCGGTTTCAATCTCGCGCTCTCCATCAATGTCCCGGCGAGCGTTGTGGCGACGCTGCCGATCGCCGCTCTGGTCGAGCACTATCGACCGCGATCCGATCATTGGCCTGGTATCATTCTGGAGGTGGCCGAGGATCAGATCGTCCGCGAAGCCGGCCTCGCTGCGCTGATCGCCAAGCATCTGCAGATCGGCGGGATCAGGATCGCGATCGACAATTTCGGGGCAAGCTATTCCTCGTTCTCTCGCCTGCGCTCGCTGCCCTTCGCCGAGCTCAAGATCAGCCAGGATTTCATCCGCAACTGTGCGCTCGAAGCCGCCAACGCTGCGATCTGTCAGACCATCATCGATCTCGCGCATCGGTTCGGCAGTGCTGCGGTCGCCGAAGGCATCGAGAGCCAGCTGGAGCTGCAGGCGCTGATGGCCATGGGTTGCGACTTCGGCCAGGGCGCGCTGATCGCGCCCGCCATGCCGCAGGAGCAATTCCTCGAGCTCTTGCTCCGTCGCCTCAACGGGCCGGGGGCCAGCGCGGGTGACGAGGGATCCGCACAGGGGGCTCGCGCGCCGGTGCCGGCTGCTCCGCGCGTCGCTTGAGCGCGCTTAAGCTTGAGGGCACTCGAGAGCACCTCTGCGGCGGGGGCCATACTTCCGCTGCAATTGAACGGTCAGAGGCGGCCCGGATTTTTTCCCAAGTCCAAGGGATGTTGGCGGAGGGGTAGATGAGTCAGGCGACACGACTGCATGTGAGCAAATTTCTTGGCTTCCTCGCTCCGGTCGGGGCGGTTGGCGGCTTCATCTCGGACGTCCTTCAGCCGCTCGCGTCGCTCAGCACCTACGTCTTCTGGACCAGCCTCGTCGCCACGGTCGGCCTCATCGTTGGCGTGCTTGTCGTCCAGAGTCTGCGTGCGCGCCTGCTTCCTCCGCTGTTTCTGACAGGCTCGCTCCTCATTTTCTCCGGCATCATGCTCGTCTTCCAGACCGAGGAAAGCGAGGCCAAGGGGGTGCTGGCAACCAAGTTCCCCTTTATCGCTGAGTTGCAGCAATCGCTCGGGCTGATCCAAAAGGACCTTGCCGAGATCAAGGAGACGACGCGGAAGACCTCTGCGGCGGTGGCCCGCGTTGAGGAGAATACCCAGAGCATTGCGCAGACGAGCAAGCAAATTGCCGTATCTCTCGAAGCCATCAAGGAGGGCTTCGCAGGTCTCAACAAAGCGGGCGGCATCATCCAGAACGCGCAGAGGCCCGAGGAGCACTACCACAACGCGCGCCTTTACGAGCAGGGCGGCGACTTCGGCAATGCGCGGCGCAGCTACAACGCCCTCTTTGCCTACAAGCTCAATTTCCTCGATCCGCACCTCCGCTACCAGACCTTCCTGAAGGTCCAGGAGGGCCGCACCGGAGCGCGCGAGATCTACAATGCGATGTACGAGCAGGACAAGCGACCGCTGATCGACTTCGCGCGCATTCTCCTCATCGAAGCGCCGCAGCGGCTGGATCTCCTGAAGTCGTTTCTTGCCGCCAACCGGGATTTCGCACCGGGCTATTACGAGCTGAGCCGGGAATATTCGACGGCGCGCAAGGGAACGCAGTCGCTGGGTGACAAGCAGGCCGAGCTCGAAGCGCTCGAACGCCTAAAAGCACTCGATGCCGAGGGCAAGTTCGTCAAATATTTCATGGATCAGACGGCTGCCGCCGAATGGCTCGCCGATGCCGACCAGCGTCTCAAGGCGCTGGCCCTTCTGAAGCAATCGAGCGGTCAGGTGCCGCTCACCCTGTCGTCCATGCGCTCGAACGCTGGCTGGACGATCGGGCTGCAGTTCAGAGAGATCCCACGGGAGATCTTCTACAGGCTGGACGGGGAGGGCGAGTTCCGCTCGACCGGTCACATGGACGCAGTGAACAGCGCCACGGGGCTGAAGATGCCGAACATCAGCCTCTCGCTGAGGCCGGGCGTCGGCAAGACCAGGATCGAGATCAAGTACACCGATGTCGGCAGCGAGATGCGCGGTCCGTTTGCGCTGGAGTTCGATCCTGGTATGGAGCTGGTCGCAGGGCAGAAGAAGATACTCGATCTGACCAAGAACAGCTGGCTGGCCTTCCGCGATCTCGACGGCAAGGTGCTGCTCTACTTCACGCACCTCGTCTCCAACCGTTGCGCCATCGACAAGGTCGACTACGGCCTCGATTCCGAGGCCACGCCCAACACTTTTGCGCTGGAGCCCTGCAATCCCAGAGAACCCAACAGTGTCAGCCGGCGGGTGCATATCGAGATCCCGGCGAGCAGCCGCTACGCCAGCGTGCGACTCACCTACAAGGACGGCACCAGGTCGGAAACGGTTCGGATCGATCGATAGTCAGACGTGCCGTTGACGGCTTATATCACGCCGTCGCGCGCCAGCTCCTCGACCCCGCCTACCCGATCCTTACGTAGCCGACGCGACCGGGAATCTGCGGATCGGGCGTCAGATTCAGGCGCGCTTGCGCCGGCATCGTGAGCATCGCGTAGGCGTCGGCGGCATCGTCGAGAGCATTGTCCTCTATCGCGTCGGGTCACTAGCGGATGGCTGGCTCGGCGAACGGCAGGGGCGTGCCTTCCGGCACCGGCATGCGGAACACGTCGAGCGTCATCGCCACCATGGCGTAGTAGCCGAGCAGTCCCACGAGCTCGACTGTGCCACCGTCACCCAGGAGAGCGTTGACGCTCTTGTAGGTGCGGTCGCTCACGCGCTTGTCGCGATAGAGCTCCTTCGCAAACGCATAGATCGCCAGCTCGTCCTTCGGCGCCTTCTTGGGAGCGCGGCCGGCGCGGAGATCGCGGATCGTCTCCGGCTTGACGCCCTGCTTCTCGGCGATCGGTGCGTGCGCCGCCCACTCATAATGGGACTTCCAGTGCTGCGCCGTGACCAGGATGGCGAACTCGGAGAGCCTCGGCGGAATGCTGGTCCCGAAGCGGCAATGGGCGCCGAGCTTCTGGGCGAGCTCGCCGAAGCCTGGCGCATGCAAATAGCAGAAGAACGGCCCGCTCATCTTGAACTGGCCGCGCGGGCCCGAACCGATGGCGGCGACCAGCGCCTGCTGCTCGGGCGTGAAGTGCTCCTGCGGGATGAGGGGCAGCCGGATCGGCGCCATAGCTCTCACGGGCTTGGCTCTCACGGGCTTGGCTCTCACGGGCTTCGCGCGCGGCTTCGGTTTGCTGGATTTTGACGTGTTGGATTTTGACATGCTGGACTCGGACTTTGTGGGCGCAGATTTGGCGGGCATAGATTTGGCGGGCATTGGCATTCCTGAGCTGGACCTGTTTTGGTCGAGTTTAATCCATACACTGTAGTCGATGATCGGGGCGCCTTGCAGCGGGGGCAGAGGACAATCTCGTGGACACGATCGACCAACTGGCACCGCTCTGCTTCGTGCTCATGCCGTTCGGAACCAAGACCGATGCGGCCGGCCGGGTTACCAATTTCGACAAGGTCTATCAGAACATTATCGTGCCGGCGGTCGTGCAGGCCGGGCTCGAGCCGGTGCGTGCGGACGAGGAGAAGATCGGCGGCACCATCCATAAGCCGATGTTCGAGCGCCTGATGCTGTGTCACTACGCGGTCGCCGACATCACCGGCGCCAATCCCAATGTGTTCTACGAGCTCGGCATTCGCCATGCGCTGCGGCCGCGCAGCACGGCGATCATCTTTGTCGAGGGCACGGTCATTCCGTTCGACATCGCGCTGGTGCGCGGGATCGCCTATCGCACCGACGGCAAGGGCGAGCCAATCGACACCGCCGGCCCGATCGAGGCGATCCGTTCCTTGCTGCGCGAAGCGCGCGACACCGCGCGCGACGACAGCCCGATGTTCCAGCTGATCGACGATCTGCCGCGCTGGGAGATCGACCACAGCAAGACCGACGTCTTTCGCAAGAGCATCGACTACTCGAAGCGGTACAAAGATCGGCTGAGCGAGGCCGTGCGCGAGGGCGCCGAGGCGGTGCAGAAGATCGCCTCCGATCCCGCGCTCGCCGACTTGATCGACGTCGAGGCCGGCATTGTGGTGGACCTGTTTCTCTCGCTGCGCGACGTCAAAGCCTATGGCGCCATGATCGATCTCTATGCCCGCATGCCGGCGCCGCTGCAGCAGGCCAAGATGATGCGCGAGCAGCTTGGCTTCGCGCTCAATCGCGAGGGCCGCTTCGACGATGCTGAAAAAGTGCTCAAGGGCGTGATCGACCAGTTTGGCCCGTCGAGCGAGACCAACGGGCTCCTTGGCCGCATCTACAAGGACCGCTGGGAGATCGCGCGCGAGGCCAAGCGGCCGGAGGCGCGCAGTCTCCTGCGGCGCGCGATCGACACCTACCTCGATGGCTTCCAGGCCGACTGGCGCGATGCCTATCCGGGCGTCAACGCGGTGTCGCTGATGGAGATGCAGGACAAGCGCGACGAGCGCCAAGCCCAGATCCTGCCAGTGGTGCGCTACTCGGCCATGCGCAAGGCCGACAAGAATCCGGACTATTGGGATCACGCGACCCTGATGGAGCTGGCGGTGCTGAGCCGCGACGACGCCGCCGCGGAAGAACAGTTGTCCGAAGCTTTGGGCTTTGCGCGCGCGGGCTGGGAGCTCGAGTCGACCGCCGCCAATCTTGCCCGGATGCGCCGTGCACGCTCGGAGCGCGGCGAGGATGTGGCCCTGATCGAGCGGCTCGAGCAGGAGCTGCTGCGGGCCGTCAAGGAGATGGCGTCGGGGAAAGGAGCTGCATGTATTGAGCGCAAAGGGCGATAGGAATAAATGCCATCGACATCATCCGAATCATTTCAGCCCGTGAGGCGGAACCCTATGAGCGACGGCTCTACCATGAAGAAAACTGATCGAAAACGAGCCAAGATAGACTGGACCGCTCTCGACGCGATGACGGCGGAGGAGAAACATAGGGCTGCGCTCAGCGATCCCGACGCGCAGCCGATAACCAAGGAAAAATGGAAGCGGATGAAGCGGGTTCCGCGCGCAAGGACACTCCGTCGTGCCTTGGGCTTGAGCCAGGAGGAGTTCGCCGCGCGCTTTCATATCCCAATTGGCACGTTACGTGATTGGGAGCAGGGACGTGCCGAGCCAGATCAGGCCGCGCGCGCCTATCTCGAGGTCATTGCGGCGGCACCTGATGTCGTGCGCACTGCACTTGGCCGGAAGTCAGCGACGAAATAGTAGCTTGTTAATGCGGTCGGCCCGGCCTTCAAGACCGGAGTTATTTGAACAACAACGACTTGATGATGATCGGCACCACGTTGGTCACCTCGATGACGCGGCCGATGTCGACATAGTCGAACTGCTTGAGCTGCACGCCGTCGATCGCGATGACCTCGGCGCCGGGCGCGATCTCGGTGCGGATGATGCGGCCGAGACTCATGCCGACGTCGCCGTCGATCAGCAGCACGACCGGCAGCTCGGCGGCAATCGTTTTGGGCAGCGCCGCGCAGATGCCACCGGCGAGCGCAGTGAGCCGAGCGTAGGACGGATCGCCACTCCATGGGAACGATAGGGCGACCGGGCACTCGCCGTCACCTAAGTCGCTGAGCGTCATGGCGTGGCCTATGGCGGCCGAGATGGCGTCCGCCTCGATGGTCTCGCTCAGCGCGAACTCGCAGGCGAGCACTGGCAGGTTCTGCAGCGGCAGCTCCTCGGGCCTGCTGATCGCAATCGTGTTGCCGCTGGTCTGCACCGAGAACTGCGCGGCGCCGATCACGGTCGCGCGGATGCCCTGGCCCGGATCCCAGACCGGTGGCAGGTCGCGCCGGTGGGCGAGCGCATGCGCCAGTGCGCGCGCCAGCTCCTCGCCGAGATCGCCGAAGCGGCGGTCCTCGCGCTTGTAGAGATATTCGGCGACGCCGCCCGAGAAGGCCAGCGCATCGATGCCCTTGTTGGCGAGCTGCGCCGGCCAGGGATCGGTGACCAGGAGCTTTCGGGCTAGCTCGTTGGGGGCGCGCAGGTCGATCATGCTCATGATCATACGGACCATGCGGGCGACGATGCGCGCGCGGTCTTCGGGCTTCAATGGCTCGCCGAGCTTGAGCTCGATGCCGAGGCTCGCCGCGACCGCGCGCGCCGGGTCCTCGATGCGAACGAGGCCACGCCGCGGGTCCTCGACCAGCAGCCGCCCGCCGGCCGCGATGGCGAGGGTCGCGAGGATGCGACCTTTTTCAATCAGTGTGAGCTTGGTGGTGCCGCCGCCGATGTCGACATTGAGCAGGGTCGCATTGTGGCCGCGCGACAGCGCGACGGCGCCCGAGCCATGCGCGGAGAGCTGGCACTCCATATGGTGCCCGGCCGAGGCGCAGACGAAGCGGCCGGCTTCCTCGGAGAACAGGTCGGCGATGGCGCGCGCATTGCGGCGCTTGATCGCTTCGCCGGTGAGGATCACGGCGCCGCTGTCGATGTCGGCGGGCTCGAGGTCGGCGTACTGGTAGCAGCCGCCGATGAAGCCCGCGAGCTCGTCGATGTCGATGGTGTAGTCAGAGAGGTAAGGCGTGAGCAGGATCGGTGACTGCCAGATGATCCGGCGGTTGACCACCACGAAGCGGCTCGACAGCGCGGTGCCGAGCCGCTGCAGATGCACCTGCGCGAACATCAGATGCGAGGTGGACGAGCCGATGTCGATGCCAACCGTGGTCAGCTCCACGTTGTCGGCCGACCACGCGACCTCGTTGACCTCCTCGCCGGGGGCCATATGCATATGGTCGAATTCGAGGTCGTGCATCGCGGCCTAGTGCCCCGTTTCCGAAGTTCGTGATACATCGCAGCACCCCCTGACACGAACTTCGGAAACAAAGGGGCACTAGCAATCTATGATTCTAGTGCCGCTTTTCGATTTGAAGTTCCTAACAGAGTTTGCTGCAGGTGGTGTAGGAACTTCAAATCGGCGGCACTAGCGTCCCGCTAGGCTGGCGCTTTGGTTGCGGCGCTCTCGTCGATGAACTTGCCCATGCCCGACGTGACGCAGTGCTTGGCCAGCTCCTCGAGATACGTGCGGTGAATGCGCGGATCCTGGTCCTCATACTCGATCTGGCAGCCGCCGTCCTTCACGGTCACGTCCATGCCCTTGAACACGTGGCGCTTCGACTCGGTGAACGGATAGCGCAAGCCTCCGAACGCGACCGCGAGATAGCGCGCGGGATCGCGCGAGGTGTTGAAGTGCTGGTGAAACATCTGGTCGGGCGGCGCGAACACGACGCCGTGCTTCCAGTCGACGCGCACCAGGTCCTTGGCGACATCGTACCAAAGCAGCGAAAAGCCATGGCCGGTGACGGCGAAGACGTGGAAGTCGGGGCCGTGGCGGTGGCCCTTCTTATAGGTGCCGACCGGCATCTGCGAGGTGTGCGCATGCATCGTCCCGTCGGCCAGGACGAACATCATGTTCGAGCCGCCGGCGCCGCGCTCCGTCCAGGTCTTGAGCTCGAAGGCGGAGAGATCGGGAATGAAGTTCGTTTCCCACATGTTGCGACCGGGCCGCACCGGCACGAACTCGCCTTCGCCGCTGAAATGCGTCGCCGCGCCTTGCCGCTCCGGGAACTCGAACGGGTTGTCGAAGACGAATGCCTCGTTGTGGAACAGATTGAGCTGCAGGCAGAGATTGTTGACCGACGCAAGCCGCGCGCGTTCACGACCCGATGTGTTGAAGTGCTGATAGCGGGCGTTGAGCGGCAGCGCGAACAGGCTCTTGGGTCCCCATTCGAAGCTGTGCTTGCGGCCGTCGCTCGCCTCGACCGTGGTGCTGCCATAGCCGGAGAGAACGTACACGACCTCCTCATAGAGGTGCTTCTGCGGCGCGGTCTGCGCGCCGGGCGCCAGGTCGAGCACGAAGATCGAGACGAAGTCGCCGCGGCCCTTGAGATGCGCGATCGCGCCATCGACGCCGAACCGCGGCCAGGACGCGGTCGGGATGGCGAGCAGGTCGATGCCGAAATCCTCGGTGATCGGCGCGCCTTCCTTGTCGCACCAGGCGAGATAGGGATCGAGCAGCAGCTTGGGATGTTCCGACAGCGGCTTGTTCATGATTCTCTGGCTCTCCTCGACAGCGGCTGTTTTTTGCGTCACACTTAGGTCTCTAAGTGTGAATCATAGTCGCTTCCGGGCCGGCTGTCGAGACGCGGCTACGGGGGAGAAGCGAGAGAAGCAAGTCATGAGCGGTGTGCCGCGCACAGTAAGAGCCGCCAACGGTGGCGTCCGGCGGGTTGGGAACAATGCCTCCAGCAATGCCGACAAAAATGCCACTCACGCGGAACGCTTCGCCCACCTGGTGAAGCTTGCGGCGCGCGGCCTCGCCCGCGCACTGCAGATGCGGCTCACCGAGCATTCCGTGTCCTACGGGCATTGGACCTTTCTGCGCATTCTCTGGGACGAGGAGGGGCTCACCCAGCGCGAGCTGAGTGCGCGTGCCGGTGTGATGGAGCCCACCACGTTTGCGGCGCTCAAGGCGATGGTGCAGCGCGGCTATGTCACGCGACGGCGCAATCCGCAGAGCCGCAAGGAGATGCGGGTCCTTCTCACGCCGCAGGGTCGCGCCTTGCAGGCGAAGCTCGTGCCGCTGGCGGAGGAAGTCAACGATGTCGCGTTGCGGGGTGTGGGAGCCGCCGACATCGCCGCAACACGCCGCACGCTGCTGGCGTTGATCAACAATCTCGCCGCCGATGAGACAGCCGCGCCGACGCTGCTTCGTCGCATCCCGTCGACGCGTGAGTTGTCGCGGCTCGCACGCCGAACGCGGGCTGGGCGCAGGATGTCATAGCTTGGCGACAAGGATTTGAAACTAATCGCGGCGTTGGGCCTGCCAGGTACCGGCGCAGGTGCCGGCGGAACCATATCCGCGCCAGACTCCGGTCCCATAGTTGCGCGATAGACGGCCCTGACCGGCGGCCTGCTGACCTCCCTGCGAGATATTCACCGAGACGCCGCCGTTGGCTGAGACCCGTCCCGCGGGCTGGCCTTCGTATACGACATGGCCGTCGATGATCTCCACCGCGAAACGATAGCTCGGTTCGCACGCGCCGCTTTGCGTATTGATGGCGACGCTCCAGTCTCCATCAAAGGCCGCCGGCGCCACGACACGCTGTTGCGCGCGCGCATCGCGAGCGTCCCGGTCCGATCTATGCGCTTGGGCGCGATCTTGGGCCCGAACAGATCGGGAGGCCTGGCCGGCTCCGCTCGGCGGGCGGAACTCGCGGCCACCTTGATCGACGGAGGCGGGCGCTTGCGCCCATACTTCGGTTGCCGCAAGCGTTCCCACCGCGACAAGCATGCTCAGGACTGTCTTCATATCTCGACTCCCTAACAGGTCATCAGCAAGTAGATGGATCAAGTAGATGAATTAGGTCTGTCAGGGCTCTCGGGTTCCGCGGAACAGCAAATAGCAGCAATGCAGAGCTGATGGCTTTCTGGCTGAATTGCGGCCGCTGGTCGAGCGCGCGCGACGATGTCCTTCTTCGCGTTCACCCCGCCGGTCACATGATTTGGCGAGCGGGGCGAGGCTCGGACCCGACGCGATGATGTCTGCTACACGTCCGCTTACGGGCGGACAGGCTGACTAGATATGCTCGCTGCGAGTTCTTCTCGTCATGGCCCGAAGGCGACATGGTGCCACCCATGGCGAGTGCTTTAGCGGCCGCAACAAGGCGCGCTTCTATCGTCTCTATAGATAGGCCGTGTAGGAGCTGAGGTGTGGGCGAGCGCCGACGCGTTGGTGTCGGCGTTCACCGTGACGATCTACCGGGCGCCTAGGCCGGTAGTTGTCGGTATGCGCGTCACCGGCGGCGGGTTCCATTTGCCGATGAGCGCCTCGGATTTCGGAGCGTACATGCGCATCAACAAATTAAACGGCGCCTTGGGCGCGGGCAGCCAGTTGGCTTCCTTGTCCATTCCAGGGTGCTCATTCTGGAAATAAAGGTCAAGCGAGCCGTCGGCATTGTATTTGAACGGCATCCAGCTACTAACCGCGAAGCGATTCAGGCTGTTTCCAACTTGAAATCCGGCTGAATCGTAAAGAGTAATTGACCAGAAAGCATCTACCGGCGGCATGGCGCCTTTTTCAAAAGTTATTGTGTAGTTGTTTGCGCCGTCAAGCGGCCTCCCGGATTCATCGCCGAGATTCATTGGGTAAATGGCGTCTTCGGGCACATTTGCGCCAAGGCCTTGCTGCGCCAAAATAGCCCGCTTCAAGTAATAGTTGCCATATACGCCCACCGTGTCGGTGTTCATCGCCCAGCCGTTCGCCACTCGAGCCAACGTCGGCAGCTTCCAAGCCATCAGCCTCTGCGCGACTTCGGGCGCGCTCTCTATCGCCTTTTGTACGACTGGATCGAGCTTGCTGATGTCAAAGCTCTTGCCGGGCTCAATTCCGATTTTCTTGATCTGTGCGAGGATTGCTTCATCGGTGATATGGGGAGGCTCAACCTTGAGCAACTCGGCAGCATAGGCGAAGTATTTACCGGCTGCCATTGTGTCGACCTGGACCTTTGGCGGGGTCTTCATGTCGACGCTTGGATCGATCTTCACTTCGACCGGCCTTGGCGTCTTGCCCCAGTCGGACAGCATCGTGACTTTGTAGCCGGCCTGGATCTTATGAACCACGTCATAGTCGGGCGGCCCGTCCGTCTTCGTCCGACCGATAACCCAGGCATACGGCGTCGGCGCGCTGATACGCGACATTCCCGCGGGAACGGTGCCGTTCCATCCAGGCGGCGTGACAAGAAAATTGCCCGCCTGCGTACCGGTCGTTCGCCAACCCGGCGAAGCAAAAGCATCCGTCCACATGTCTAGCATCGGCAGAAGATAGTAACGTCCATTGGTATCCGGAGCAGTGATGACGACGGGCTCTTTCGTCAAGTCGAGCCATGCTATGGAATACAGTGTGTCGAAGTTGGAGCGGACAACACCCTTAAAATCGGCAGGCGGATATGCGGGCACGTTGGTGAACATGTTCATCGGGCCTTTGCCGAATTCTTTGCCCGGTTCGACATTTGTGAACGTCTTTCGGGAAATATCCATCGACAAGAGCGAATAGAAATAAATATAGGCGTCCACCGCAATCGCGTGCGCCTCCGCCTCGGTGATGGGCGGTGGAGTGCCCTGAGCAAATGCCGCGGGCGCAAGCGGCGCGCAAAGAAGAAGCCCCAATGTCAGTGCAGCGTTCCTTCGGTTCACGTCGCGCTCCTCTGGCCCATGCGTCGTGTTGACGTCATTAACGTTCACTGGTGTGCAACTCAGAACAGTCGCCGCTCAGCGTGACGGCGTTTGGCGCGGAGCGGTATTCTCTCTAGGTCTAAGCGATATGTACTTAGGTCTAGGAACACCGCCACCGGCTGAACACCGAACGATGAGTTCTACACGGCGGCTCTGCCCGCCGAGGCACAGGGCGTCAACGGCGGGCCGCCAGCGATGCAGAAGATCGATGAAGCCGATGTCTGGTTCTGTGGCCCAACCCGGACCTACAAGCATGTCTGCTTTTGCGCCGCCATTGGGGAACAAGCGGACATCGAACGCGCCTAATTCGAGCCTCTCATATTTTTGAGTACACTCGAGACTAAGCGGGCACCAAATATGACTGCATGAAAACAGAGCGGACGGCGAGCGCGAGCCAGCCGTCCGCCACTGCACGTCTGTCTAATGCCCTACTGGTCCAGCACCTCGATATAGCCGAGATGGCTCGAGGTGTCGCCGGACCACCAGATGCGGTTCGGATTGGATGGATCGAGGTCGATCCGTCTGGCATCCGACTCCACGATCGGCAGCGAGAACTCGGTCCAGGTTTCCGTCTTGGGATCGAAGCGGGCGATCTTGTCCGAGGTCTGCAATGTCACCCAGATCACCTTGTTCTTCGGATCGGCGACCACGTGGTAGGCGCCATTGTTTTCGGTCGGCGGCGTGTAGAAGGTCATCTTGCCGGTCTTGTGATCGATCTTCACAAGCTTTCCGGCCTGATGGAAGCCGACCCAGATATTGCCTTCCCAGTCCGATCCCATCCGGCGCGGGATGTCCTTGCCGGGGGTCGGATACTCGACGATCTTTCCGGTGGCAGGATCAAGCCTCCCGATCTTGTTTGCTTCGCGCTCGGCAAACCAGACTCCGCCGTCGCCGGCGACATCGATGCCGTAGCCGCCCGGGTTGTCCTTGTGCTCGACCCAGTGCGGAATGTCATAGGCGACGAACTGCTTGGTCTGGATATTCAATCCGACGATCCGGTTGCGGGTCGTCGACCAGACCATCTTGCCATTCGGATCAACCCGCATGCTGTTGCCGGTGATGGGGCCGCTGAAGCCCGCCGGCACCGTGAAGGGGGTGAACTCCTGATACTTGGTGTCGAACTGCAGCCAGCGGCGGTTGGCGCCGACCTCGCCCATCCAGATCGCGTCGCCAGCGCCGCGCACCGGCGGACCGGCGTGATCGAGAACGCCAATTTTCCTGGGTCCGGGAGGCAGAGGAATGTCGGTGAACTCATAGGTCGTCGGATCGAACCGCCCGATCTTGTATTGGTTGAGCTGGTTCACCCAGGCGATCCCGCGCGGATCCACCGCGATGTCGTGCAGTGCGGCGTCGGTATTCGGCACCACGAAATCGACCGCGATATACTTGGCTGCAGCGCCTTGCAGCAACGTCCGCGACAGGCGGCCATTGGGATCGGCCTTCGGCGTGGTGTCGGAATAGTTCTTCGCCAGATACTCCACCACGGTCTTTTCTTCCTGATCCGTCAGATCGACGGCTCCGGGCCTTTCGGCGACCCGTTCACGCATCCAGGTGATCTTTTTCTCCCAGTTCTTCTGGGTCCATCTCATCTGTGTCAGCCGATGCAGGAAATGGCATTGGCCGCACTTCTGTTCCACGATCGCCTTGCCTTCGCCGGCCGGCAGAGCAGGGGGCGGCAGCTCGTTATCGAGCTCGTTGCCGGCGACCCGTCCGGGGCTCCGAATCCATCCATTCGGCACCGCATCGCCTTGCTTGTCGGTGAGCGACACATCCGCCGTTGCCGGCTTGCCGGAAGCGAGTGTCACGGGCGTCAGCTTGCTCTCGAAGCCGCTCCCGATGCCCTGCACCGTGTAGTCACCCGGCGGCAGGTTGTTCACGGTGTAACGGCCATCCGCTTGGCTGACGACCATGAACGTCAGGCGTCGCTCTGGATTGATCAATTTGACGTAGGCTCCGGACAGCGCTTGCCCGGATGCACTCTTGACCACGCCCTGAACACTGCCGGCAAAGTCTGCCGCTTGAGCCGAGTGGACGCTGGCGAACAGCGTGCCAGCCGCGAATACAGTTAGAATCCGACTCCCATATCTCATCGTCTTCTCCCTAGACTGGAAATTCACTCTCTTTGGGCATTCACTTTGGGCTTTCAGCCGCTGTGACTATACACCCATTTTGCGTCCATTCGATCCCGCCAAAATGCTTTTTCTTTAGAGACGCGGGATTGGCACATAGAGCGAGGTCCTTAGCGCAATTGTTCACGGGACCCGCGTGAGGCTGACGCATCAGCGATGGGCAATGGGGCGGGAGTGGCCTTTGGAATCGCGCGTCGTGGTGCGCCCGCCAAAAGGCGCTGGCTTTTATCAGCTCGCTGGACGGCTCAGGCGGGTGACGTCAGCTTCGGCTTCGCGGTCCGCCTCGGTCTCCGCCACCACATAGCTCGGCCGCTTGCGGGTCTCGCGCAGGATGCGCCCGACATATTCGCCGACGATGCCGAGCACCAAAAGCTGCGCCGCGCCCAGGATCGCGATCGCCGCCATGATCGAGGTCCAGCCCGCCACTGTGTGCCGCACGAACAAGAAGCTCACGATCGAATAGACCACGAACAGGCCGCCCAGTGCGGCAAAGCCGAGCGCGAGCCAGATCGCAAACCGCAGCGGCCGCACGCTGTGCAGCGCGATGCCGGTGACCGCAAGCTCGATCATGCGGGGAAGCGAATACTTGCTGTCGCCATGCTGGCGCAGGCTTTGCCGGAATGGCACGCTGATGAGCGGATAGCCGAGCCAGCGCACGACCCCGCGCAGGAACAGGTCCTGGTCCTCGATGCGGTTGACGGCGTCGACCACAACCCGGTCGAGCAGCATGAAGTTGGCGCTGCCGGGCTCGATGTGGATGTCGCCGAGCGTATCGAGCACGCGATAGTAAAGCCGCGACGTCGCGCGCTTGAGCCATGGCACTTTCATTTCGTAGCCGACGCGCTGCGCCGTGACGATCTTGAAGCCCCTGCGCCACTCCTTCACCAGATCGGGGATCACGGCCGGTGGGTGTTCAAGGTCGGCGTCCATCACGATGACGGCCCGGCCGCGTGCGTGACAGAGCCCGGCGCGCAGCGCGGCTTCGTGGCCGAAGTTGCGAGTCAAGGACAGATAGCGCACCGAGGTATCGGCGGCAGCGGCCTCGCGCAGCACGGTGAGCGTGCCGTCGTCCGAGCCATCGTCGACATAGATGATCTCGAAGCGCCCAAGCGGCGCCATCACCTCGCGCAGCGCCGCCACCATCGGCGCGATATTGGCAACCTCGTTGCGCGCCGGCAGCACGATCGAAAAGTCTGGGGCGCGCGCTGCAATCGCAAGAGCCATGTTCGGAAATCCGCCACAGTCTGCCGTCTCGTCGCGTGAGTCGGAGCATCGTCGCCGGTATCATCCGGTAGATTGCATAGAAAGCAATCGTGCAACCGCCGTCGTAGACGCCATTGGTAATACTTTTCCACATCTGTTCAATCCGAAACTCTAGTGTGAAACGGTGGTCGAGCGCGCGGGCAACCCGCCCGCGCGGCCACAAGCAGATGGAAACACACGTTAATTTCGAGCGCCGGCGCCAGGTACTGCGCTTCAGGCCAATTCGAATTGCCGCCGATCGAGCTTCCCGGCCACATCATTCTGGCGTGATGCCGGCCCCCCTTGATGAGGGGCCACCATTTTTTCACTTCGGCCTTCTGCAGGGCGCCGAGCGCCTCCGGTATCTGCTGGTCCGATGGAAAAAACTCCTGACCAAGCTCTCATTGTTCGCTACTCCGAACAGCCTGTTCGGACTAAGCCCCGTTATCGCGCAGACGAACAAGGGCTACGTCCGGTCGTCTTTGACAGGAGACCGATCATGTCCAACCAATCCGGCACTTTCACCCTCGGCGACCGCACCGTGAAGCGGCTCGGCTACGGCGCCATGCAGCTCGCAGGCCGCGGCGTATTCGGCCCACCCAAGGATCATGGCGCCGCGTTGGCCGTGCTGCGCGAGGCCGTGGCCCGTGGGGTGAACCATATCGACACCAGTGACTATTACGGCCCGCACGTCACCAACCGGCTCATCCGCGAGGCGCTTGCGCCGTATCCCGACGATCTCGTCATCGTCACCAAGATCGGCGCCCGGCGTGGCGAGGATGCATCATGGCTTCCCGCCTTCTCGCCCGAGGCGCTGACCCAGGCGGTCCACGACAACCTCCGCAATCTGGGGCTCGACGTTCTGGAGGTGGTCAACCTCCGCATCATGATTGACCCGCACGGTCCCGCTGAAGGGTCGATCGAGGCGCCGCTCGCCGCCCTGGCCGAACTCCAGCGGCAGGACCTGGTGCGTCACATTGGGCTGAGCAACGTGACCCGCGCGCAGGTCGCGCAAGCGCGCCGGATGACTCCCATCGTCTGCGTGCAGAACCACTACAATCTGGTGCATCGGACGGACGATGCCCTGATCGACGAGCTTGCCCGCGACCGCATTGCCTTTGTGCCGTTCTTTCCGATCGGCGGCTTCAGCCCGCTGCAGTCGTCCACTTTGTCCGCCGTCGCCGCCCGCCTCGACGCAACGCCGATGCAGGTCGCGCTCGCCTGGCTGCTTGGTCGCTCACCCAACATCCTTCTCATCCCCGGCACCTCGTCGGTCGCGCACCTTCGAGAGAACCTCGCAGCCGTCCAACTCAATCTGCCCGACGACGCGGTCAAGGAGTTAGATGCGGTGGCGAGCATTGCCGGACAAAGCGACGGTGTCTCCGTCAGTCCGGCGGCCTGAACCGTTCCCGAAAGATCTTTCGAAGCCCGAGCTTTGAAGGATTTGGTCCTTGCGATCTTAGCCGGACGGGAGGAGATTCCGGTTCGAGAACTCTAAAACACAACGGGAGGGTCCAAATGCGAAATCGTCTTGCCTCCGTTACGGCGTGCGCTGGCCTCGTCGCCGCCGGCCTGGTGCTCGCGGTCGAGATGCAGGCGCAGGGGCAGCCCGCGCCGGCCTCGCCAGCACCGGTCGCCCCGCCGGATACCGCGGCGCTGCGGGCCCAGTACGAGCGCTGGCGGACCGAATTCAAGACCTGGGGCAAGTGGGCGCCGATCGGGCAGGAGTCCAAAGGCACCACAAACCTGATCTCGCCGGAGAAGGTCGCGAGCGCCATGCGGCTGGCGAAAGACGGCATCGTGGTGTCGCTCGCCCATGCCGAGCCGCAAGTTGCCGCTGCCGACGTCGCTCCTGCCGGCCTCTTCCGCCGCACCACCAACGCCATCACCGATGTCGGCACGACCGACAACTATCAGGTGAGCTACCACGGCCAGACCGTCGCGCACATCGACACGTGGTGCCACTTCTTCGAGAACGGGCAGATGTACAACGGCGTCGCGGTCAAGGACAACGTGACGAACGAGAGCGGCTGCAAGATGGGCAGCGTGATGAATTGGCGTGGCGGCGTCACCACGCGTGCCGTCCTCTATGACATCGCGCAGCTCAAGGGCGTTGACTGGCTTGATCCCAACGTGCCGGTCACGCGCGCAGACCTTGAAGCCTGGGAGCAGAAATCCGGCGTGAAGATCGGCCCGGGCGATATCCCGCTCCTCTACACTGGCCGATGGAAGCGCCGCGCGGCGCTCGGTCCATGGACCGGACAGGTCGCGGGCTATTACCCGGACACGATCCCGTGGATGCATGATCGGCTGCCCTCCTTCATCGGCCACGACTTCAACATCGACTGGAATCCGCGGCCGGGCTGGGAAGGCATGCGCAACCCGATCCACGTGGCGGCGCTGATCTGGATGGGGATCAATATCGTAGAGTGCCTCGATCTCGAGGAGCTGGCCGCGACCGCGCGACGGCTGAACCGCTACGAGTTCGTGATCCAGTTCGCGCCCTTGCCGGTCGAGGGCGGCACCGGATCGCCGGTCAATCCGCTGGTGACGTTCTGAGGAAGCGGCCAACAGGAGGAAGCGCTATGAATGCACTTCGCATGTCGGCAATTCTTTGCACTGGTGCTTTGGCCGCCGTCGCAATTGCGACTGCGACCGCTCAGACCCCGCGCGGTCCAAGTTCAAAGCCGCTTGTCTCGGTCGACCTCGCTTCCGAGATCGACAGCGTGCAGGGCCGTATCCTTCGCATGCAGATGACGACCTACGACCCTGGTGCCTCCGGCATGGCGCACAGCCACAAGGATCGTCCGGAGGTGGTGTACGTGCTGTCCGGCAAGATCATCGACCACCGCGGCGATGTGGCCAAGGAGTATGGCGCAGGCGAGTCTTTGACGGCCGGCAAGGACACAACGCACTGGATGGAGAACAAGGGCACAGTCCCTGCCGTGCTGATCGTCTCGACGATCGCGAAAAAGGAATAGCGCGCTTGAAGTACCCTTTGGTCGAGGACTGTCATGCTCCTTCCGCGTCGTCGTACGTTGCAGCTTGGCGTGTGTGCAGCCGCGCTGCCGTTCAGCCCGCGGCTCACGCAGGCGCAAGCCTATCCGGCGCGGCCGGTGCGGTTCGTGGTCGGCTTTGTCGCTGGTGGCCCGAATGACATTCTCGCCCGACTGATCAGCGAATGGTTGTCCGACCGGCTCGGCCAGCCTTTCGTGGTGGAAAATCTGCCGGGCGCATCGAGCAACACCGCGACCGAAGTGGTCGTGCGTGCGCCGTCCGATGGCTATACGCTGCTGCTGATCGGCCCGGCCAACGCGATCAATGCCCCGCTCTTTTCCAATCTGAGCTTTGACATCCGTCGCGATATCGCTCCGGTCGCGGGCCTCACGCGCGAGGCGCTGGTCCTGGTCGCCCATCCTACGGTTCCAGCCTCAACTGTTCCGCAGCTCATCGCCTATGCCAAAGCCAATCCGGGCAAGCTAAGGATGGCAATGACCAGCAGTGGCAGCTCGCCGCACGTATCCGGCAAGCTGTTTCGTCTCATGACCGGGGTCGAGCTGACCGAGATGCCCTATGAGGGTGGCGGGCCGGCGCTGCGCGACCTGATCGCCGGGCGGGTGGACTTGATGTTCGAGCCGATGTCCGCGTCGATTGGGCCGATCCGAGCAGGCTCGCTGCGCGCGCTTGCGGTGACCACCACCGCACGCTCGGAGGCGCTGCCGGATGTGCCGACGCTGGGCGATGTCGTGCCAGGCTACGAGGCCAGCGCGGTGACCGGTGTCGGCGTGCCCCGCAACACGCCGCCTGCTATCATTGATAGTCTCAACAAGGCGATCAACGCCGCCTACGCCGATCCCAAGATGAAGGCGCGGCTTGCGGACACGGGCGGCGGCCTGCTGCCAGGCTCACCCGCCGAGTTTGGAGCAATCCTCGCCGAGGAAATCGAGAAGTGGGCGAGGGTGGTCAAAGCCTCCGGCATGAAGCCGCGGTGAGCCGCACGCACGCCTAATCTTACTGCGTCAAAGGCCTTGCGTGTCCCGGCCGAGCGAAGCGCGAGCCGGGACCCAAGGGCGGCAGATCGTGAACTTCGCGATTTGTGCTGGGTCCCGGCTCTTCGCTCGCACCGCTCGCTCGGCCGGGACACGTAAGGCTTGTGATGCTAAAGCGAGATGAATTTAGGTTCGCACCGCCATTGAACCAAACTCCGTTCATTCCCGCGAAAGCGGGAATCCAGGGCCGAGAACTCGGCCAAAGACTGGGTCCCCGCTTCCGCGGGGACGAGCGGAACTACGAGGCGATTCAAACTCATCTCGCTCGCGCTTTACGCCTTTGACGCGCTTGCGACCGCCGCCATCAGGTCGGCGCACGACGCGCTCTTCTCGAGCGACATCGCGGCATCGATGATGCGCTGGCGCGGGCCCGCCCCGAGGCGGCCGTCCGTGATCGAATGAAACTTGTCGAGCACGGCCTGCTGGTCGATGCCCTTGCGCGAGAAACCGGGCGGATCGAGCACCTCGGCGAGGTAGCTGCGACCATCGCTGCCCGTCGCGCGGATCGCGCACGGGAACGCGCCGGGCGAGCGGCCGTTGAGGCTGGCATCGCACACGACCGAAAGCCGCGCCATGACCGCGCGCACCTTGGCGTCGTTCCAGCGGTCGTTGTCGAACGAGTGCAGGCCGAACTTGCCGTCGATCAGGGCGACCGCGGCCAGGAAGTTGAAGCTGTGATCGGCCGCCTCGCGCGACTTGGGATCGACCCGGCCCGGATCGTCCTTCTGGCGCTGCAATGACGGCGTGTCGGCGATCGCGACAGTGATCTCCTTGAGCCGATCAGGGTCCTCACTGATCTGCTGATGCAGGGCGAGGCCAGCCGCGACGATGCCCTGGCCGGTCGCGAGACAGGGGAAAGCCTTCACGTGGCAGTTCATGATGTAGCTGTCGGCCGGCAGCGCCGCGGTGATCGGCTCCATCCAGTTGATGCCGGGAAACACGGACTTGAGGCCGTGCTGGTTCTCGAACAGATCGAGCGGGCCGGTCATGCCGTATTGGGCGAGGATCGTGGCCTGCATGCCATTCTGCGCCACCAGCGCGTTGGCGACATTTTTGGCACCGGAAATGTCGCCGTGGCGCACCGCCAGCGGCGTGATCGCGCGCGCGCCCGAGAGCGCCAGCGCATTCGCAAGCTGGCGAACATCGAGCCCCATCAGCCGCCCGGCAATAGCGGGAGCGACGAAGCCCGAGACTGTCACGCCGTCCCAGTCGCCGTCGCGGTCCATCAGCTCCTTGAAGCGGCCGTAGATCTCGTAGCCGAGCACGATCGACGCGATGACATTGCGCCCGGGCGCGCCGCTCAGCTCGCCGGCCGCGAGCGCGACCGGAATGTTGTCGCTCGGATGGCCGCCGATCTCACCCTTCTTGGTGTTCACGTAGTCGTTGAGGTCGAGCATGCGGATGAGCGAGCCATTGACCAGCACCGCGTTCGGCGCGCTGGTCTTCTCGGTGCTGCCGAGCACCGTGCATTGCGGCGCGCCGCCCATGTGCGCGAGCGTTTGCAATACGGCGCCCGCGCCTTCTTCCTCCAAGGCCGCAAAGCCGCAGCCGATGGTGTCGAGGATGAGGAGCTTGGCCTGACCGACGTTGGCGGCCGGAATATCCTCGGCGCGAATGGCCAAGACCCATTCGGCGAGCTTTTCGATGGCGCGCGGTCCCTGTGCGGCGTGAGCTTTTGCCATGATGTCTTCTCCCGAGACTCTGTTGTCAGTTCCGGCTCAGCATCGCGCCGGCGCCCTGGCCGGCGAGATGGCTGAACACCGCATTGCGGGTCTGGCCGGTGCAGGACGGGTAGTTGTGAAAAAACAAGCCGACAATATCGCCGGAGGCGAACAAGCCCTTGATCGGCTCGTTGCAGGTGTTGACGACGCGCGCCTGTGTGTCGACCTGAATCCCGCCGAAGCTGAAGGTGACGCCGCCCGTGATCGGATAAGCGCGGAACGGGCCTTTCACGATCGGCATTGCCCAGTTCGATTTTTTCGGCGTGATGCCGACCGTGCCTTTGCCGTCGAGCTCGCCCGGCATGAACGCCACGTCGGCGCGGCAGGCGGCGTTGAACGCCTCGATCGTCCTCAGGAACGGCTCGGGCTCAATCCCGATCTTCTGCGCAAGCTCGGCGAGGGTCTCCGCCTCGACATTGGTCGCCGGATAGTCGCGCCCGTGGCGGAACAGGTCGATGCCGGTCTGGTCGTAGATCTGGAACGCGACGCCGCCCGGCTGCTGCAGCACCAGGCGGCCGGTCTTTGCATAGGTGTAGGCGTGCTTGGCCTCGCCTTCGTCGTAGAAGCGCTCGCCGAGCGCGTTGACCGTGATGCCGAACTGGTAGTCATACCGGTTCATGCTGTTGCCGTTGCCGTCCTTCATCGCGGGCGTCTCGACCGCGGGCGCGTTGCCGTCGATCGGCGACATGTGCGCACCCTGCCAGTGGCCGGCCGCCTTGACACCCAGCGCGAGCAACATGTTGAGCACTTCGCCGGTGTTGTGCCGTGAGCCACGCACTTTCATCATGTCGGCGTTCGGCCCGAGATAGCGCGCGCGCATCTCCGGATTGGCCTGGAAGCCGCCGGCGCACACGATGATGGCACGGCTCTCCAGGTCATATTCGCCGTCGGGTGCCGACACGCGCACGGCTTCGACATACCGGTCGTTGCCATGGATCACGCGCACGCGTGAATCGTAGCGGATCTCGATGCTGTTCTGCTTGAACGCGATGTCGCGCAGCTGCTCCAGCATGCCGGGGCCGCCGCCGATCGGATGGATGTGATGCCCGCCCGGCAGATAGAGCTTGCCGTCGACCTCGGTCACCTTCTCGGGCTCCCATTTGACGCCGATGTCCTTCATCCAATGCACCGCGGCGTTGGAACGATCGACCAGGCATTCGGTCAGCACCGGATCGATGCGCCCTTGCGTCACGCGATTGAGATCGTCGATGAAGTTCTGCCGTGAATAGACGGGAATCTGCAGACGCCGATACCGCTCTTCCGGCACCTGCGGCATGAACGCGCGCAACTCCTGCGCGCCCGAATGCACGAAACGGAATCCGACATGGGAGAACTGCGCGTTGCCGCCGGACTCGTGCTTGGGCGCCTTCTCCAGCATGACGACCCTTTCGGCTCCGGATTGCCTGGCCGCGATCGCCGCTTCGAGCGCGGCGCTGCCACCGCCGATGACAATGACGTCACAGTTGGTCTTCGAGCTCATGTTTCTTGCTCTGTTGTCCTGATCAGCGATTGGTGAAGTCGTCGTAGCTGAGCTTCGCCTTGGGATAGGTGATCGCGCTCTGGGTCAGGCCGCAGGCGACGCACATTTCGGCAAAGCGGATACCGATCGCCTTGGTGTTGAGCACCTGCGCGCCGGTCGCTTTCGCCAGATCGTCGGGATTGACCACGTAGGGAATGAGCGCGCCGCCGAGCGGCAGGATGATCTCGGCGCGGGTCTCGCTGATCAATCCGCGGATGAGGTTGGCGGTCTTCTCGAAGATCTCATTCTTGCGCTCCGCGATGTCCTTGCCGTAGATGCCGAGCGGGCGGATGTCGCTGACGAAGCCGTCGAGGCCGTAGCTGCGCAGGATGCGCCAGGTGTAGGGTACGTGGCCAGGGAGCGGCACGGTGATGCCGACGCGATCGGCCAGCGTGAGCGCGGCATGCATCGAGGTGCGCATCAGCCCGATCACCGGGATGTTGACTGCAAGCCGCCCGCCGTCGACGCCGGGATCGAAGGTGTTGGACGAGATCACCGCGTCGTAGCCGTTCTCCGCCGCCCAGAAGATCTTGCGCACGATCGCCGGCGTTTCCATCATGTGATGCAGACCGTTGAGGATGCTCTGCGAGCCGATCGTGTCGTAGAGCTGCGAGCCCTCGTAGTCGTCGGGAAACACGATCTCGACCTTGGTGCCGGGCGAGGCATAGCTGTTGAGCTGCGCTTCGATCCGGGCGGCTTCGTAGGCGGCCGATTTCTTCGGCGCCTGATTAAGGAAACAGATTCGCATGGACGCGGGGTTCTCCTGAGGCTTGTCAGTAAGCGAATGATTCAATCCGTCATCCTGAGGTGCCCGCGCTCTTCGCGGGCCTCGAAGGATGACGGGCACGGCAGCGGCCGTCGCCCTTTGAGGCTCGCCCCAAGCGGGGCTCGCACCTCAGGGTGACGGTGTGAGGCTGTTCATTTCGGCCCGGCATCAACGGAAAATCTCCTGATAGATCTTCTGATAGCGCGTGGCGTTGGTATCCACCTCTTCGGGGCTCAGCACCACCGATTTGTAGCCGCCCTGTTCCGCTTTCATGGCGGGATCCTTCGCCGGCACGTCGGGATGCATCGGGATGTAGTTGGCCTCGCGGAAAATCTCCTGGCCGGCGCGCGAGGTGATGAAGTCGAGGAACAGCCGCCCCGCATTGGGATGCGGCGCGCCAGCGGTAACGCCGGCGACCTGCAGCGTCGTGGTCACTGCATCGAGCGGCACCCAGGCCACCGGTGCGCCGATGGCTTTGCTGATCGCCACGTGGGCGTTGACCATCTCAAGCCCCATTGCGTATTCGCCGGCGATCACGCGGTCGAGCACCGCCCGGGTGGCGATCGGCAGCGGCGTGATCTCCTGTTTGGCGAGCTTGCGCAGATAAGCGAGGCCTTCTTGCTCACCCATGTGGCGCAGCACGGTCGCGATGAAGCCCCAGGCGCCGGTCATGGCGTTCGGGTTCCAGGCGAACGCGCCTTTCCAACGCGGATCGAGCAGATCCCGGTAGCTCTTTGGCGCTGCGCCCGCCGGCACCAGGCTGGTGTTGTAGCCGAGCGAGCGCGTGGCGAGGTTGGTGGCGATCCAGCGGCGTTCCGGATCGACCAGGGTGGGCGGCAGAGCGCGGGCGCTGGCGATGTCGAAGGATGCCGCCACACGACCGTGGGTGAGCGGGGCGACACCGTCGATGACCGACCAGACGTCGGCCTGCACGCGGCCGAATTTCGCCTCGTTCATCAGCCGCACGACCTGCTGGCCGCTGTCGATGCGCACGAACTTGATCTCGATGCCGGGCACCTGCGCCTGGAAGGCACGGATCAGCGGCCGCACGATCTGGTCGACAATGAGTGTCGTGTACCAGAGCACCTGGCCTTCCTTGCGCGCTGCTTCAACGAGCGCCGTATCCGGCCGATAGGGCTCCGCGGCCTGCGCCGGGGGCAGGTTGAGCAACAGGAGAGCGGCCAGAAGGGCGCGGACCATGGTCCTCCTGCCGCCTTCAGCGGAACAGATCGTCATAGATCTTGGCCCAGCGCGTTGTCTCGGTCTCGAGGTTGTCGGGCGTGTAGACCACGGATTGGTAACCGCCCTGCTGCGGCTTGAGCTCGGGGATGCGGGCCGCCACGTCCGGGTGCATCGGCACGTAGTCGTTGTCGCGGAAGATCTCCTGTCCAGCTTTGGAGGTCATGAAGTCGATGAACAGCCGCGCGGCGTTCGGGTGCGCGCCGCCTTTCGTCACACCCGCGACCTGCAGCGTCTCGCTCACCGGATTGAGCGGCACCCATTTGACCGGCGCGCCCTGCGCGGCGCTGATCGCCGCATGCGTGTTGTTCATCTCAAGCCCGATGGCGTATTCGCCAGCGATCACGCGATCGAGCACGGCGCGGATCGCGATCGGCAGCGGCACGACATCCTGCTTGGCGAGGTCGCGCAGATACGCCATGCCGCGCTCGTCGCCCATGCCCTTGATCACAGTCGAGATGAAACCCCAGGCACCGGTCATCGATTTCGGATTCCAGACGATCTTGCCCTTGAAGCGCGGATTGAGCAGGTCCTGATAGCTTTGTGGCGCCTGCTCCTTCGGAATGAGATTGGTGTTGTAGGCCGCCGAGCGCACGCCGGTGTTGAGGGCGATCCAGCGCTTCCTGGGATCGACGAGGCCCGCCGGCAGGCCCTGCGCGCTCGCCACCTCGAACTCGCCCGCCATATCGGCACGCAACAGCGACTGCACGCCGTCGACCATGCACCACATGTCGGATTGCACGCGCCCGGCGCGGGCCTCGTTGGTCATGCGCACCACCAGCGCAAGGCCGTCGGCGCGCACATATTTCACCTGCACACCGGGCGCGACGGTCTGGAACACCTTGATCAGCGGCCGCAGGATCTGGTCGACGATCTGCGTAGTGTAGTAGACGACTTCGCCTTCCTTCTGGGCGGCCGCGAGCAGCTTCGGATCAGGCTGATAGGTGGCGGCGGCGCTCGGTCCGGCGAGCGCGGCCGCGATGGAGAGGCCGAGCGCAAGGGAACGTAGGCGGCGCATGTCTCCTCCCGCGTGTTTCGGGCGACTATGCGCCGTTTCCGCCAACGGGTAAATGCGTCGCGCTGCAGCGGTTGAAAGGGCAGCCGCGCTCTCCTATAGCGGGGACGTAACCTTCCCAAGGATAACAGCCGAGGTCGCCATGGCGCCGCAGACTCTGGAAAGCTTTCTGTCCGGCCGCTGGTCGCGCGGTGAGGGGGTCGAGACCACGCTCGTCGATCCGGTCACCGGCGAACCGCTGGCGACCGCCTCGGCGCGCGGGCTCGATCTCACCCAAGCGCTCGCGTTTGCGCGCCGGGAGGGGCAGGGGGCGCTGCGCGGCCTGGGTTATGCGGCGCGCGCCAAGCTCGTCGGTGCGGTGGCTGATGTGCTCGTCGCCAACCGCGCCAAGTATGAAGGCATCGCGATCGCCAATTCGGGCAATACCAAAGCCGATGCCGCGATCGACATCGATGGCGGCATCGGCACGCTGAAGTACTACGCGCGGCTCGCCGCGTCGCTCGGCGATGCGCGCGCACTTCTCGATGAGAAGCCGGTGCGGCTCGCCAAGGCGGAGAACTACCAGGCGATCCACCTGATGGTGCCGCGCCGCGGCGTCGCTGTACATATTAATGCGTTCAATTTCCCGAGCTGGGGCCTGTGGGAGAAGGCGGCGGTTGCGCTCATTGCCGGCGTACCGGTGCTCGCCAAGCCGGCATCGGCGACCGCGCTGCTTGCGCACGAGATGGTGCGCGACGTGATCGCCGCCAACGTGCTGCCAACCGGCGCGCTCAATCTTCTGGTCGGCAGCGCCGGTGATCTCCTGGGCGCCGTCACATCCGACGACGTGATTGCGTTCACCGGCTCGGCCGACACCGCCGCGCGCGTGCGCGGCCATGCCAATGTTCTGGCGAAGAGCGTCTCGGTCAACATCGAGGCCGACTCGATCAACGCCGCGGTGCTGGCGCCTGACGCGGCCGGTGGTGGCGCGGCGTTTGATGCGTTCGTACGCGAGGTGGTGCGCGAGATGACGGTGAAGGCCGGGCAGAAATGCACCGCGATCCGCCGCATCGTGGTGCCAGCCGACAAGGCCGACGCTATTGCGGAAGCGCTCGCCGCCAAGCTCAAGGGCACCAAGGTCGGCGATCCGCGCCAGGACGATACTCGCATGGGCCCGCTGGTCACGCGCAGCCAGCAGGCGGCGGCCTTCGACGGCATTCGCCGGCTGGCGACGGAAGCGGCTGTCGTGTGCGGCGGTGCCGAGCCGCCCGCGCTCGCAGGGATCGATCGCGACAAGTCGGCCTTTGTCGCGCCGACATTGCTCAAGCTCAACGATGCTGCCAAGGGGAAGGCGGTGCATGAGGTCGAGGTGTTCGGCCCGGCCGCGACCGTGGTGCCCTATCGCGACGAGCAGGAAGCGGCGCAGCTCATCGCGCGTGGCGGCGGCTCGCTGGTGACATCGCTCTATGGCGAGGACCATGCTTTCCTCGCCAGGATGGTCAGCGAGATAGGGCCAAGCCACGGCCGGCTGCTGGTGGTCGATCCGGCGATTGCGTCGGCGCATACCGGCCACGGCATCGTCATGCCGCAGTGCAATCACGGCGGCCCCGGCCGCGCCGGCAACGGCGAGGAGCTCGGCGGCCTCTATGGGCTGCGCTTCTATCACCAGCGGCTGGCGGTGCAGGGCTCGACCGATCTCCTGTCGAGCCTGCAGGCGAGCGCGGCAAATCTGCATTGACGCCCGCATGACGCTAGGCTGATCGCAGACCCAAGAGAGCAGGGGGCACTAACCCGAAATGCGGGCTACCACCGGTAGCCGCGCTGCCAAGATCGATCATAGGATCCATAATCGGCGGTGCGATAGCTTCTGCGCGTCTCGCGCTGTGCTGTTTCCGTGCGATGGCGCTTCTTCGCGTGCCGACCGGACTCCTTGCTCGACGATGTCGCGATATCGTCGAGCTTGGCCAAGGCCTCGAGCGGGGAAGCCAGCGGCTGGATCTCCGCCAGCGCCGGTGCATCCATCTTGCGCGCGAGTGGGATGAGCCGCGTTTGCGGCGGCGGGACATAGGCCGCCTGTCCAGCATTCACAATCGTTGCCGGTTGCAGCTGCCAATACAGAGTGAAGAAGATACCTGCCATCAAGGCAAGATATCCGGAGAGATACCCCATAACGGGAATCGTCCACGCTTCGTGGACTGCAGTTTGCCGCCGCCGCATGACAACACTAATACGCTACGAGGAGACCGAGGGTTCCACGTCTCAACAAAAAATTGTGGCGTTCCTATGCTGCGTGCGTCATCGCGCGCGAAGTTCTGTGCGACTGCGATAAATTTGACGGCTGCGATTGACGGACGATGATCGTTCGCTGCCTTAGCCCGCCTTTTGGAGCGCGAGATACGCTTCGCCGGCCGCGTCGACCGCCTGATGCGCACGTTGCACTGCCGGCCGCGAGTGTATCGAATTGAACCAACGCTTGACGTTGGGATAGCTGTCGAGCGTCTGCGCCTGATGCTTGGGATTGCGCACCCACACATACGTCGTCATGTCGGCAATTGAATAGTCGCCGGCAAGAAATTCCTCCTTGGCGAGGCGATCATCGAGCACTTTGTACAGGCGCGCCGATTCCTTCACATAACGGTCGATCGCATAGGGCATTTTTTCGGGCGCCTTGTTGAGGAAGTGGTTGGCCTGCCCGAACAGCGGCCCGACATTGGCCATCTGAAACATCACCCATTCGATGGTGCGGTAGCGCTCGGCAGCATCCTTGCCGATGAATTGTCCATATTTGTCCGCGAGGTAGATCAGGATCGCGCCTGACTCGAAGAGCGCGAACGGCTTTCCGCCTGGGCCGTCCTGGTCGACGATGGCGGGCACTTTGCTGTTCGGGCAGATCGCGACGAACTCCGGCTTGAACTGCTCGCCGGTGCGGATATTGACCATGTGCAGCCGGTAGGGGACCTGCGCCTCCTCCAGGAAGATCGGAATCTTGCGGCTGTTGCCGGTGGTCCAGGTATGGACGTCGATCACGTCGTTCTCCTTTTGTGCGCAAATGTCACGTGCGTGACTCAGAAGCGATCGTTCAGCCACTTCGCCACATAGTCGAACAGGTTCTTCACCGAGTTGGAGTACTGCCCTGGCGTGCGCTCGCACGCGGTGCACGGCCCAAAGCCGTGGACGGCGCCCTCGATGGTAATGAAGTCCTTGTCCTTGCTTGCCGCAATTTCGAAGTGGCGCTCGTTGTCGCGGATGAAGTAGTGCGCGCCCATGGCGGCGAACAGCACCGGCACCGAGATCGACTGGATGGCGCAGACGGTCGAATTGTTGGTCGAGCAATAGTCGATGTCGTCCATCGAGCTCTTGGCGCGGATGGCGTTGGCGCTCAGAAACGAGCGCAGCGTGTAGACCTTGGTGCCGGTGCCAAAGCGCAGATTGTCGCGCGCAAGCTTGGGATTGGCCACATAGACACTTCGGATCACTTGCGTCTCGATCGCGCCGTCGTTGCGGAGCAGCCGCTGCGGCTGTGCCGTGCTGTTCACGGCGGCGATATCGGGTTGCGACACGAACAGCGCCGCCGATGCGCCCGGCCCCGAGCCGGGATTGCCGCCGCGCGGGATCACCATGATGTCGTCGTCGGGGTAGGGGTAGTCGTTGCGCTTCATGCGCGCGAGCTTGTCGCGCGCAATGTCGATGAGCCGGTTCATGCGCTCGGCCTGCGCCTTGAAGTAGCGCGCCTGGAATTCCGGCGAGTAGTTCGACGGCCCATTGGGATTGAAGCCGTTCTTGGGGTCGAACGGATTGAGGTCGGCGATCAGCGGCGCATCGGGCGGGTTGTTCTCGTTGGCGACCGCGGGGTTGAGTCCACGCAGCGTGTTGATCGAGTTGCCCGGATGGGCGTCGGCGAACACGATGCCGTCGGCGCGCGGCAGGCCGGCCAGATCGTCGCCGCACTCGGTGAGCTTCTCCGGCCCCTTGCAATAGGATGGGCCTTTTTCGGCCACCGCCTGGTAGAGCGCCATCAGCGGCCCGCCGCCACTGTGGGCGAACAGCACCACTTTGCTGATTCCGTTCTGCGCCCGCAGGAATTCGACGCCGGCCTTGACGTCGAGCGGCAGCTTCTCGAAGTCGACCGCCGCCTCATTGTTCTCGTAGCGGGTATTCATGCACAGCATGAGAAAGCCACGCCGGGAGAGCTCGGTGCAGGCGCGATGGGCCAGATAGTTCGAGGTCCGGTGCATCACCAGGATGCCGACGTGCGGGGCAGGGCCGGCGTCAGGCTTGTAGAGGGCGGCCTTGGTGCGGCCCTGGAAATTGATGAACTCAGGTCGGGTTTGCGCCGAAACCGGGTCGGGAGCGCAGCACAGCGCGAGCGCCATGACGGTCAACATGACGGTTAACGCGCGCAACATCGACGGTCCGTTCATGGCCTGGCTCCTCCCGGTGTAATCTCGACCAAGCTTGGACGCTGCGTTTGAGCGGCGCAAGGCCGCGGGAGCAGGCCGGGACCTGTAGCCCGCTCGGCGCCGATCATCTACTCTTCCGCTGCATCAAACCCGAAGGCTGCCATGTCGACAACGCAGGAACGATCGGCTGCAGGAAGCTTCGTCGAGCGCCATGGCTTGTGGAGCGAGGAGCAGTTCGAGGCGGCGCGCCGGGCCGAGCGGCTGATTGAGGAGCAGGGCCTCGAGGTGGTGCGGCTCTCATTCCCCGACCAGCACGGCATTCTGCGCGGCAAGCAGGTGATGGCGGCCGATGCCGGACGCATCATGCGTAACGGCTGCACCATCACGACCACGCTTCTGGTCAAGGACACCTCGCAGCGCAGCGTGTTTCAAGTCTTCACGCCCGGCGGCGGCTTCGGCCGGGCGGAGATGGAAGGTGGCGCCGACTTCCTGATGGTCCCCGATCCGACCACGTTCCGCGTACTGCCATGGGCGCCGAAGACCGGCTGGGTGCTGTGCGACATGTATTTCCAGGACGGCTCACCGGTGCCGTTCTCGACCCGCCATCTCTATCGCAATGTGCTGCGCAAGCTCGCCGACGCAGGCTTCGACTACATGGCCGGGCTCGAGGTCGAGTTCCATGTATTCAAGCTGGTCGATCCGCGGCTCGATCCGGTCGACGCCACCTGGCCTCCCGAAGCGCCGCAGGTGAAGCTGCTCGCGCCCGGCTATGCCTATCTCACCGAGACGCGTTTTGATCAGATGGAGCCGATCCTCGAGGCGGTGCGGCGCGACGTCGTCGCGCTCGGCCTGCCACTGCGCTCGGTCGAGATCGAGCTGGGGCCGAGCCAATGCGAGTTCACCTTCCATCCGCAGGTGGGGCTGGCGCCGGCCGACACCATGATGCTGTTCCGTAGCGCCGTGAAGCAGAGCTGCCGGCGGCAAGGCTATCACGCGAGCTTCATGTGCCGGCCGAAACTGCCCAACGTGATGTCGAGCGGCTGGCATCTGCATCAGTCGTTGCGCGAGCGGGGAGGCGGCGCGAACGCCTTCATGGCGGCGAACGAGCCGCTGTCGGGGCTTGGACGTCACTATTTGGGTGGGCTGCTCGCGCATGCAGGTGCGGCGGCGGCCTTCACGACGCCAACGATCAACGGCTACAAGCGCTATCGCTCTTATGCGCTTGCGCCCGATCGCGTGATCTGGGGGCGCGACAATCGCGGCGTGATGATCCGCGTCATTGGCGCTGCCGGCGATCCGGCGACACGACTGGAAAACCGCATCGGGGAGCCTTCCGCCAATCCCTATCTCTACATGGCGGCGCAGATCGTCACCGGACAGGATGGCATCGCGCGCAAGCTCGATCCCGGACCGTCGGCGGACACGCCTTACGAGACCGAGGCGCCGCTCCTGCCCAAGACGCTCGAGGAGGCGCTCGCGGCGCTCGCTGATGATCGCTGCTTTGCCGATGGCTTCGGGCAGGAGTTCGTCGACTATTTCGTTACCATCAAGCGGGCCGAGCTCGCGCGCTACCACGCGGAAGTCACCGAGTGGGAGCAGAAGGAATATTTCGAGCTGTTTTGATTTTCCTCGGCCGCTCAGGCCGTTCACGTCCAAATCTCACGTCCAAATCCTGCACCTCGCGCTTGGCGCGGTCGCCGCTCGCAAACCGAACCGCGGTTCGCAGCGTCTATCGCTCAGTGGCGGCGAATGGCGCCGCGACCCGAACGCTACGGAGCATGTCAATGAAAGACCTAAAGCTTTTCACCACATCGGCGGCCTGCGCGCTCGGCGCCGCCATGCTTGTCACGACGGCGCTGCAGAGCACGCCTGCCGAAGCGCGCGAGAAGGCCAACGGCCACACCGCCCGTGAGATACAACGCGCTGAGGGGAAGCCGCACGGCGAGAACAAGCACCCGGAGAGGCAGCCGCAACCCGCGGAGAAGCAGCCGCACGGCGAGAAACAACCCGCGGAGAAGCAGCCGCTCCCCAACCAACTTTCAGTCACCATCGCGAAACCGACGCAAGCCCCGATCCCGAGCGCGACTTCGGCCGCCAACTCCCAGTCAGGCGGCACAAAGGCCACCAGCTCCAGCAGCGGCAATGGTGGCAGCAGGCCTACGCTCGGCAACGGCGGTGACTTGATCCCCGTCCCGATCCAATCCCAGTCGGGCGGCATAAAGGCGACCAACTCCCAGTCAGGCGGGATAAAGGCCACCAGCTCCAGCAGTGGCAATGGCGGCACCATCCCGGTCCGGCCATTTCAAGGAAATGTGGGCAACGACAACAGCGAATTTCGTCAAACCTTGATCAGCGTATCCAGCACGACGGGGTGCGTCGCCCGTCGTGCTGGTCCGGC
>Ga0209488_10000090_pt1 | contig 65134 bp, 49 predicted proteins | sample Rivendell_Oct201_8_FD_188349 | JGI IMG/M metagenome (GOLD analysis project Ga0209488, IMG submission 188349) | Vadose zone soil microbial communities from the Eel River Critical Zone Observatory, Northern California, USA -... | ecosystem: Environmental > Terrestrial > Soil > Vadose zone >...
CTGAGTACGCGATCAACCGTCCATCCGGAGCAACCTGAAACAGCAGATTGCTGGCCGTACTCATCGTGCCGCCATATCTGCCGTTACCCACCGGCACTCGCCAACGGATCTCCTGTTTCACCGGATCGTAGGCGACCAGTGTGCTGACATTCCCGCCCTCGAGAGGCTCGGGACCAATGAAGGCTGCGGTCGGTCTTGGTGCCATTCCACGTGTGTTGGCGTTCAGGCCGGTTTGCGAAGCTCCGCCCGCGCGCGACGGGTCGGGCTTGAAGTTCAAATCAACCGCATAATTAAAGGTGTCCCATCCGCGAGACGGAATGTAGACGAGACCGGTTTGCGGATTGAACGACATCGGCGACCAGTTGTGAGCGCCTCCGCCTCCGGGTGATACCGGTTGCGGATCCTTTCCATACATCACGTCCGGATTGATGATGGGCCGCCCGGTCTTCTGGTCAATCCCCTTCGCCCAGCTGACTCGCGAGAACGGCGCTGCGGAAATGAACTCGCCTGTGATTCGGTCGAGCACATAGAAGAAACCGTTCTTGTTCGCCTGCATGATTACTTTGCGTGTTCTGTTGTTGATCTGCAGATCCGCCAAAGTCATCTGTTGCACGCTGTCGTAGTCCCACTGGTCTCCGGGAACCATCTGGTAGTGCCACTTCAGTTCGCCCGTGTTCACATTCACGGCGACAATCGATGCCACATACAGATTGTCGCGGCCCGTGCTCACGTCTTTCGTGCGCAGCACCTGAGGCCAGGGTTCGGCATTCCCGGTGCCTACATAAAGAGTCTCCGTGTCAGGGTCGTAAGAGATTCCGTCCCACACCGCACCGCCTCCGCCAAGCTTCCATGCGTCACCGTCCCATGTCGCGGCAGCTTTGCGCATAGCCGCGGATTCGAATCCCCTTGCCGGGTCGCCGGGCACCGTGTAAAACCTCCACACTTCGCGGCCCGTCTCCGCATCGTAGGCCGCGAAGAAGCCGCGCGTGGGACGGTCGCCGCCCGCCGGGCCGACAATCACTTTGCCCTTGGCGATGCGAGGAGCGATCGTCAGCGTCTGCTCATTCTGAGGGTAGGAAACGCGAGCTTCCCACACCGGCTTGCCGGTTTCTGCGTCGAGCGCCTCTAACCGGCCATCGTTGACAGGCACATAGATTTTGCCGTTATAGAGAGCCAGCCCGCGATTCACAACGCCGCAACACATCTTGTCGCCGGTGGGTTTGCGATTGACTTCCGGATCCCAACGCCATTTCTGTTTTCCGGTGCGTGCATCCACCGCAAATACGATGCTCCAGTTGGTGATGCCGAAGATGGTGTTGTTCCACACGAGCGGCGTGGCTTCCTGATCGCCTCCGCCATCGCCGGCCTCATAGGACCAGACGAGACCGAGCCGCTTCACATTGGATGCATCGATCTGTTTGAGAGGACTGAAACGCGTCTCGCCGGAAGTGAGGCCGTAGCTTAGCCACTCGCCATCCGCGGTCGTCTTCGCCGCATTCCGCAGAGCAGTATCATCGACTCGCTTCACTTGTGCGGACGAAATTCCGAACAGCATCAGAAAAAGCCCAATGGGCACCAGGTATCGCATAGGTTTTGAGGAGGGAAGTCTAACATGCGGAATTGAATTCGGGGGACGGGGGTATGAATTCAGGGGGAATTCGTACCCCCGTCCCCGGAATTCCCCGAATTCGCTCAAGCGGGTTTCAGTTCGACAGTGATGTCGTTGTTATCGACGAAGCGCAATACTTCCGGTTCGTCCGGAGAAGGAATCACCCTCGGACCGATTTGGCGTATGCCTGCAGCCACTGCGTCTCGATCGAATGGCGCGACCTTGATGCCGTAATGATCGAAGCGCGGTTTTTCACCGGCGCCGACTTTCTGCAGACCGATGCGCGTATTCGCCTCGAGTTGAAACCACAGCCGGTCTGGATTCGTTTGCCGCGTCGTCTTGATGTTCGCCCCATACATAAGATGATAGTAGGGTAGCGATTTCTCGATATCCGAAACGTGCAGCAACACGTGATCGACTCCGAGCGGCTTCACCAGTCCATTGCTCTCGACAGGCAGCGGCGACGGCACAGCGGCCGCGACGAGGCCGGCTGGCGGCTGAAAAAGCTGCAACTCCAGTCCGTCCGGATCGGGCAGCATGCCGAAGGCACCTCCGGCTCCCGCCGAAAAGCCCGCGGCCTGCAGCGCGCTTGCGACACCGGCGCGATCGTAGCGTTCCGCCAAAGCACAGTAGTGTCCGATCGAAGTCGGACGAGTGCCCTGTGCCCCAATGGCGATGTATCCCACCTGCCGGTTCTGCGGCAAGTCCCCCAGCAGAATGAAATATCGAATGCCTCCCTGAAACGGTTGCTCGTGAAGCTTCGTCTTGAAGACTCGCATGTAGGCCTTTGCCGAAGCCGCGGTGTCGGGAACCAGAATGTCGAGGTGTTCGAGCCCCAGATTTTTGAGTGGAAGCGCCGGACTCGACGGCGCCTGTCCCCAAGCCCTGGCGCTGATGAAAGGAATGCATGCAGCAGCGCCAATGAATGATCGCCGCGTGAAGTCTCTCTTCGTCATCGTGACACCTTACAGCTCACCGACCGTACCCGTGCTGTCGCCGAATGCCGCTGCCTGAACGCCAGCCTTGTGAAGCACCGTCAGCAACAGGTTGGAATGCGTGGTGTTCGGAGCCAGTCGAATGTGTCTGCCGCCTTTCACGGTGCCCGAAGCCCCGCCCGCCAGAATCATCGGCAATGGATTGTGGTTGTGCTGATTGCTGTCGCTCATGCCGCTGCCGAAGAGCACCAGCGAGTGGTCGAGCAGATTCCCGGCGCCGTCGGGCGTTGCCTTCAGCTTCTCCAGGAAGTACACAAACATGCTGTGATGATACGCATTCAGCTCGGCAAACTTGTCCATGTTGGCCCGCACATTGGAGTGATGTGAGAGATTGTGGAACCCGTCGCGAATGTTCGTTGCTGGAAACGTCGCGTTGCTGAGCTCGTGCGCGACCATCAGGGTTGAAATCCGCGTGATGTCGGCGCGGAATGCGAGGATCTGAAGATCGAACAACATTTTGATGCGTTCTTCAAATGCTGCCGGCGCGCCCGTTGGCGTGTCGGGCACTTCGAGTTTTGCCGCCTTCATTTGATCTTCCGATTTGTGAATCCGCCGTTCGATCTCACGGACATCATCCAGATAGCCGCTGAGCCGCCCGCGGTCTCCGGCGGGGAGTTGATTCTTCAACGACGCTACCTGATCCATAACGGAATCCAGCAGGCTTCGCGATTGCTGCCGCCTTGCGGAGCGTTCGGTTTCGTTCGAGCCGTCGCCGAAGAGTTTTTCAAAAATCACCTGGGGATTGTGTTCCATCGGCAGCGGTGATGTGGGGGTCTGCCATGAAATCGTATTGCGGAACGGACTGGTCAATCCGCCCTCCTCAACGGTCAGCTCAATCGACGGCAGCGGTGTGTCCTGCCCAATGGCCTTTGCGGCGACCTGATCGACGGTCACGCCGAGCGAAGGCCGCGCTCCTTCGTCCGGTTTCGCGCCAGACAGGAACACTGCAGAGGAACGGGCGTGGTTGGCGGCCGCAGACGCATCGGCCCCGTAGGCGAGTGGCGCATACGTATTGCTGACGACGTTGATGTAATCCCGGAATGGCTCGAGCGGTTTCAGAATCGGGGTGAATTCAAATCCGCTTCCCGTGGTTGCCGGCAGCCATTTGTCCATCGTCACGCCGTGAGGATAAAAGATGAAGCTCAGCCGAGTCGTGGAGACCGCGCCGGCCGAAGGAGTTTGCGCCGGCAGCATGGACTCCAGAAGGGGCAGGGCCAGCGTCACTCCGGTTCCGCGCAGGAACGTCCTTCGCGATAGATGCTTCTTCGTAATGAAATTCATATGACCTTCTCCTTAAGAAGGATTGGGAAATCTATTGAACTACCACCCCGGCCTTCGGCCACCCCTCCTGTACCAGGAGGGGTGGCCGAAGGCCGGGGTGGTAGTTCAATAGATTTCCCTACCCTCCTTTTTTCCTCATCTGAAACGCTTCGCTCTTCACCACTCCGAGAACCAGCGAAGAGAAGCGGTAATCATTGCGCCCTGCTGCGCGAACAATGTTTCGCACGGCCGGCATGTCGTATGCCGTCGTTGCGCGGCCCATCGCATAGGTCAGAAGTTTTTCCGTCGCAACAGTCACAAAGGCATTGGACCGGCTCAGCAGCGCGCGCCGCAGGCTTGTAGGACCATCGAGCTTCGTGCCATCCACCAATTCTCCGTTGGCATCGATCGGTGATTTCTCATCCAACTGTCGCCACTTGCCAACAAGGTCGAAATTCTCCAGGGAGAAGCCGATGGGATCCATGATGCTGTGACACGACGCGCACACCGTCTGAGTTCGATGGAGTTCCATGCGCTCGCGCAACGTCCTGGTCTTGCTCGCATCGGCTTTTTGATCCAGGTTCGTTTCCACTCCCGGAGGCGGATTCGGTGCGCGCGAACCCAGCAGGTTTTCAAGCACCCACTGCCCACGCTGCACCGGCGATGTGCGATTGGCAGCCGATGTCACCAAGAGCACACTGCCTTTTCCCAGGACGCCACGTCGCGGATCGTCCTTTGCCAAAGCAACGCGACGGAAGAAGCTTCCTTTGATGTTGGGAATGCCATAGTGCCGGGCGAGGCGCTCATCGACGAAGGTGTAATCGGCGTCGAGCACCGTGATGATGCTGCGGTCGTCACGCAGAATGCTTTCAAAGAACAATTCCATTTCTCGTGAGAATGCGAGACGCAGGTTGCCATCGAAATCCGGCGACTCCGGCGCCGCGTTCTCCAGTTCCCGCAGGTGCATCCATTCGGCGGCAAAGTTATCGATGAGAGACTTCGATTTAGGATCTGCCAGCATCCGGCGTGTCTGTTGCTCGAGCACCACGGGATCCGAGAGCTTGCCCGCAACAGCGAGATTCAGCAGCGTGTCGTCGGGAATGCTGCTCCACAGAAAGAAGGAGAGACGGCTCGCGATCTCCGCATCACTCAAGCGATAACTGCCGCCTTCCGGCACCTTGGCCGGCACCGCTTCCATGCGAAAAACGAATTGAGGATCCACCAGCACGCGCGCCAGCGCGTTTTGAATTCCGGAATCGAATGTTCCTTTGCTTCTTCCGTCCTGGTAGAAACCAAGCAATACCTCCATCGAAGGATCGTTGTCGGCGATGCGCCGCCGGAACGCCCGAGTCGCCAGCGTTCGCAGGATATTCCGGGCACACGTGGTTTCCTGCGCCGTGTTCGTCGGCCGGCAAACGAAGATGCGGCGACGGCTCGGAGTCATACCGGGTCCCGTTGCGTTGTAGGGTCCCGTGATCGTGAGGCTCGTGGGGACTCGGCGGCCGGGCGGCGCGCTGAACACGCCTTCCAAACCTCCGCTATCAAAGGCTGGAACGTTCGCCACACCGATCGTGTGTGGTCCTGCCGTGATGGGTATTCGGCCGCGGCCGCCGGTTGGGACGGGCATTCCGTCGATCGTCATGTCGACGCGTGCGCCGCCGGTCTGGATCTGATACTCCGCATCCAGAGGGAAGTTGTGCCGCACAATCATTCCCCCCTGAGTACCGAGAGGCAATCCGTCGACGTGAGTGGTCTGAGACAGGCCCGCAGTACCGTTGTAGACCGCCGGTACTGGAGGTGCGGACAGATCGCCGACGGCAAGGCGGCTGATCTTCATCGCGGCGGAGACGTAAGACTGGATCAGCGATGGAGACGTACCAAGAACATCGGCAATGTTGTCGAATCCGGAAACCGTGCTGTCGCTCGGCAACAATTTGCTGACGTCGACCTGCAGGTCGAGCAGATCGCGGATCGCATTGGCATATTCCGTGCGGTTCATCCGCTGCAGCGCCGGGGCTCCGGGATTCGGGTGCAGGGCAGCGGCGCGATCGAGTCCGGTTTCGAGCCACGATGCGACGTTATCGAGCGTGGTTCGATCCGGACGTCGCATCGACTTGGGAGGCATCATGCCGGTACGCAGTTTTCGGACCACGGTTTCCCAAATCACCGTATCGGCATCGAGATGAGTGAGGTCTTTGGCGTCGAGTTCCAGGGAAGCCGTCTTCTGCCGCTGGTTATGGCAAGTCACGCAGTACTCGTTGAGCACGGCTTGAACCTGCTGTTGAGACATCGCCTGCTGCAAGCCGGATCCGGCAAGTTTCGAATCGCCTGTGATGCCGACGAGTACCAGAGTGCAGACGGCGATGATCCAGATCCACGCGGATTGACGCATGTTCGTTATTTCGCTTGCCCCGTCAATTTCTGAATGAGCGCCATGGAAGTAGGCTTCGGCACCGGCGCATGAGTCGCCAGGAAAATACCTTCCGACCAGTTGAACGCCGTGCGGCCGACGTTGTCTTTCACATCCAGGCGCGCGCCCTTGGAAACAAGGAATTCGATGATGGGATCCGATCCTCGATTCGCCGCTCCCATCACCGCGGTCAGACCCATCGTGTTGGTGGCATTCACATCCATGCCGAGTTCATAACAAAGCTTGACGGCTTCCAGCAGCGCGTCCGGGCCTTCGTCATAGGTTTGATCGACAACCCAATTGACGCCAGCCGCGGCCATAAGCGGTGTGGTTCCACCGAAGGTTGCGATTTTGGGATCGGCGCCGTGTTTGAGCAGCAGGCGCATTGTCGACACGTCGCCGGATAGCGAAGCGAGCATGAACGGCGTCTCGCCGGTGAAGTCTACCCATGCGAGAGAGCCGCCGAGCAGGTACATCCAGCTTCGAAGCGGTGGAACTTCCTTCAAACGAATGTTCGTGTCGACTCCCTTGTCGAGAAGGTATCCGATGAAATCCAGAATGACTTTGCGATCCTCGGCATTCACGATGTGTTCGAAGGTCTGGTAGTCCAGATCCACGTCGCGCATTTCAATGGCGGCAATCAATGGAGTTCGGCCATACCAGTCTTTCGCACTGAAGTTGGCGCCGCGATCGATGAGAAATCGCGCCATCGGAATGCGGTTGTTGCTGATCGACATGAACAGGGGAGTAATGTCGTTCTTGTCGACGGCGTTCACGTCCGAGCCCGCATCCAACAGCAGTCGCGCCGCATCGACATGCCCTTCACGCGCCGCGAACATCAACGCATTCATGTTCCCAGGAATCGGCGGCCGATAACCCTGATCGGGAAGACCGCCGCGGACGATACCGTCGCCGTGGGAACCGCAGCCGGTCTGGCCGGCGCAGGGCATCTTCCGGGCCGGAGCGGCTCCCGTCCGCGAGCGGGCGTTGATGTCCGCTTTGTATTCCAGCAGGGCACGGACCGATTCCGTATAGCCGGCTTCGGCCGCCATCATCAGTGCCGTCGATTGAAGCTGGGATTCTGTCGTATTCGGATTGACGCCGCGTTCGAGTATCGCGCGGACGGCATCGGAACTCCCTGAGCGCGTCGCGGCCATCAATACCGTCTCTCCGGTTTTTTCGACTTCGTTGGCATTCGCTCCATGATCGAGGAGTTTGCGGATCATGGCGCCGTTGCCATTTGTCGCTGCCAGATTGAGCGCCGTGAGTCCCAGGCGGTTTTGCGCGGTCGCATCGGCTCCGGCTTTAAGAAGAAGGTCTGCGATCTCCAGTTCATCGGCGCGAACGGCCCAGTGCAGCGGGCGGGTGCCGTCATTATCCGAACTGTTGACGCCATCGCCTTTCAGCCCATCGGCAATCAGCGATCGAACGGTTGCCCAATTCCCGGCCCGCGCGGCATCCGACAACGCAGCCGGTTCTGCGCCGGCGGCGAGTCCCACCGACGGAGAGATCACCGCGGCAGTCAACAGAAACGCCAGTAGTAGCGGGAAGAAGTGACCGGATCGCTTCAGCATCATCGCAGCCCCCAATCATTGACGCAGAGTATGCGGGCCTAGAATATTGCCAGTTATCGAAGGATCCTAATATTTTTTGGCAATTCGTCTTCGATATCGAGAGCGCTGGAAAATCCAGAGATATACTTCGTCAAGGAGCTCAAAGGACCATGCGTAAATTAATGTTGCTGGTTGTCGCCCTGAGCAGTTGTTCGATGATGACGTTTTCCCAGGGCGCTGCCCCTGCCGGGTGGAACGATCCGTTCCCGCCTCACAAGATCATGGACAACTTTTACTATGTGGGAACCAAGGAGCTGGCTTCTTTCCTGATTACCACTCCTCAGGGTCTCATCCTGATGAACAGCGACTATGAGGCGTCGGTGCCGGTGATCCGCAAGAATGTGGAAGATCTCGGATTCAAGTTCACCGACATCAAGATCCTGATTGCCGGTCATGCGCACCCGGATCACGTGGAGGGAGACGCGCTGGTGAAGCAATTGACGGGAGCCCAGGTGATTGTGGGACGTGTGGATGCGCCGAGGACCGCCGAGTTTCGCCCGGGAGGAAAGGAGCATCCGATCGACCGTATGGTCGATGACGGCGAAGCGGTCACGTTTGGCGGAACGACGCTGACAGCCCATATCATGCCCGGCCACACGAAAGGTTGTCTCGCCTGGACGATGGACCTGAAGGAAGACGGGAAGACGTATCACGCGTTTGTCGAATGCAGCTTGAATGGCCGGTTTCTCCAGTCCCTCGATCAATACCCGGGAATCATCGACGATTTCAGAGCGACGTATAAGAAGGCCCGCACGTTCCCGGTGGACTTGTGGGTGAGCTCCCACGCGTCGTTCTATAACCTCGCAGACAAATACGCCAAGCTGCAGAAGCGAGGTCCGGGAGATCCAAATCCGTTTGTCGACCCCAAGGGTTACCTGGCTCACGTCGACGAGTACGAGAAGAGTTTTGAGGCGGCGCTGGCCCAGCCAGCGCAGGGTAGAGGTAATGCCAGGGGACAGTAGGGCTGGAAAACGATAGTGGGTCTCATTGAAATCCGCGAATCGAATTCCCCTCCTGAGTCAGGTTGAGAAGTTTCGAGCGAATCCTTCTCCCTCAGGGAGAAGGTGGCCCGAAGGGCCGGATGAGGGAATCCGGATTGGGTTTGTTTCGAAAATTGATTCCCTCACCCGCCGCTTCGCGGCACCCTCTCCCTGTGGGAGAGGGACGCGCGAAAACACACCTCTGAATTTCAGCTTTGACGGACTTCGTAATATTTGAAGTATTGCCGGTTTCACTTTGCCGGCGCGGGCAGCGGCGGCGGCACTACCGGTCGGGGTGGAACGCGTGTCCCATTGGCCGGTGCAACCGGTCTTACCGGGGCTGGAATCTTTGTCGCCGGAGCCTTGGGAAGGTTCTCGAGCGTCTTCACATCTGCAGTACCCTTATAGATCATCAGCGCCCCGATCGCGGCACGCCGGACAGCAAGGTCCTTATCGTTCTGGGCCGCGTCCATGATAAAGCTCTCAGCCCTGGGATCATTTCTAAGCGACGCGACCTCATTGAGAAGGTCGGTTCGCAGCGTGATACTGCCTCCCCGATAGATCTTTTCGATCGCGTCGAATTTATTGGGGTTCGAACTCGCTACAATCTTCGCCAGAACCTTACGGTGTTCCTCGAATGTCATACGGAACAACGCCTCACTGACGATGGACTCGTTCTCTTTTTTCTCCAGCATCTCCATCAGTGTATTGGCAACCTGAACCTTGTCGGGATTAAGGCGCATGGCATAGAAGAAAGCGATGGTCCGAGTACTCGGGCTCGCGGCGGAATTGGACAACTCGAGCAGAAACGGCAATGCCTGCGGCGAATTGCTGCTGTAAATCGTACCGAGGTTGTTGATGACTGCCTGATCCGAAGGATCTTTTTTCAGGCGTTCTTTGGCTCTCGCGATTCCTTCACTCGGATTCGTCACGATAACCATTTGCAGGATCACCGCGTCCATGCTCGCATTCGGGGGTAATGCGGTAGAGCCCAGCTTCTGGGACTCGGCCCGCTCCCTCGCGATCTTCGCCTCCTGTTCTGCGAGACTGTTACTGGATGCTCCAAGAGCCAGACTTATCTCATCGACGTCTTCTCTCCATGGGGATCCCGGATAATTCCTGTGGAAGTTCTCGATCTCTGTGCGGGCTTCCGGATAACGGCGAAGCTTCTCGAGAGTCTTAATCAGGAAGTAGGACGAACGATCGGATTGGTCGGACTTGGGATACTTTGTCAGTGCTTCGCGGAATTTCTTCTCGGCGTCGGCGAAATTTCTGTCATTGAACAGATCATTGCCCTCGTTCCACAGTCTGCGCGCCTCGGCGTTCTCCCGTGCAGGCTGCGCCATTCCCACGGATGGATGCACGACGGTCAGGCCCATTGCGAGAGTCATGACCGGAATCCATGAATTCCATTTCATATCTTTACTCCTATACTCCTAGTGCCGACTCACCAGCATGACCTGCGGCTGATACGCCTTCATGTTCGCGATAAGTCCGTTGGCGCGAATGCGTTTCTGAATATCGGCGAGTTCCTCGCTGGAGTTCCGATTCTTGATCTCCCGAAGAACATTCTCATATTCGTCCAGAGTGATCCGCACGGGAACAAAATTGCCCGTCAGTTCCTTCTGCTCGCCAATCTCCTTCAGGCTCTGTTTTGCGCGAGCGCGGGAATCATCGAGGTCTTCTTTATCGGATGGTTCGATTTTCGTGTAGTTCCGAAGAAACAGCTCGGAGCGTTCGAGGTATGACACAACCGTCGGATCCAAACCCTGAATGTGATCGTCGACGACTTCGATCTGCGGCGCAAAGATGGGCTGGGCGGTGCGAGTCGTTCCCCAGGCGACGACCACAGCGATGGAAGCCGCTGCCGCCATCGCCGACCACTTCCAATAAGTATGGATGGATCGCGAAGCTCTCTCCCGAACTAACGTCTTGCGCAGCCGGGCATCAAACCCATTCCAGTATTCCTCGGAGAACTCTGCAACAGGTTGAGCGACACTGGCGGTCGCCCGCAAAATCAAGCCGGCCTCCTCGCAGAAGCTGCGACATTCTTCGCAGTCGACCTCGGCTTCGGCGGTACCGTCTATCCAATCTTCACGGAATCTCTGGCAGTCGTGCATTACTTCCCTCATTCATAGATATCCCCGGCGAATGAAACTCCTGGCGCAGTTTTTCAACCACGCGAAAGACCGTCTGCTTCACTGTACCCGCGCTCGTTCCGAAGTAGTCGGCGATCTCTTCATACGTGAGACCTTCCTGATGCTTCATCACGAACATGAGCCGCTGTCTCGCCGGCATTTCATCGAGATGCTTCAGAATCTGTTGAACCATGACGTTATTGAAAGCCGTTCGATCCGAACGGACAGTCGGGAATCCTTGGCCTTCGTTAAAGTCGTCGACTCTCGGCAGTTCCTTCCTTCTCTTGTGACTCAGAAACGCATTCACCATAATTCTGCGCAACCACGTGTGAAACGACGAGTCGCCCCTGAACCGATCCATCGCCCGATACGCATTCAGGAAGACTTCCTGCATCAGGTCTTCGGCGTCGTGATGATTACCACAAAACCTCAGGGCGAACGAGTGCATCGATCTCCGGTGGGCAGACACCAGTAAACAAAAGGCGTCTACGTCTCCTCGTTTGGCTTTGGCAATAAGTTCAGTCTCAGCAGGAACAGCCATTTACGTTTCAATAGTTATAGACACGATGAGGCCCGGGATAGTTGACGTGGCATCCAAAATAACAATCGGCGATCACGCATGCATCATCAGGCATTTCCTTAAGGATTCAACGGGATCGGATGCGGTGCCATTCTTTAGTGTCCGATCGTCATTTGTCAAATCTGGACGCGCCATTGCGTTGGAAGGATAATGCCCTCGGTCCGAACTGCCACATTCGAACGACCAACCTAGGGGGGATCCTTTCGGAAAGTGAATCCGATCAATAACTGAACCTGGTTCGCCGGGCGCTGAACCGCAATGTTGGACGCACTTCGATCAGGGTAGCGGATGTAGCGGATTTCTGGCCGGATTGCGAAATTCCGGTGCGCCCATTCGACACCGCCGCTCACGACTGGAGCTGGTGTTTGATTTGGACCCTCTGTCACATGGCTCAGGACGATTAAACCTCCGCCGGAGAAAGGACGCACTCGACCTCTGAGCCAACGGTAATCAGCGAGCAGTGGAAATTCCCACGCTGTGCCGTGCGTCGTCGTCTCGGGATTGGAAATCGGGCAGCACGTCGTTCCATGACGGATGAACGAAACGGGCATGTACGTCGCCCCGATTGTCACGTGTATCTGGTCGTGAAGCACGATTCCCGCAGAGAGTCCGACGACATAGTGCGCGTCGTCGGGATAGTAGAAGACAAAGCCAACTCCGGTCGTACAGCAAAACGCCTCTCTGAGCGTGTGATTTAGAGGTGCGCCGCCATAAACGCTTCCTTCCAACTGAGGTCCCTGCGCAAATGCGGGAATCACACTCAGGAAGATGATCGATAAGATCCACAAGACTGTCCTCATGTGAAGTGCCTCCTCCGGTATTTTCCGAAATCTGTAAGTCTTTTTCTACCTCGCTGTGCAAGTCTCGTTAAGAGCACGCTGGCGTATCGTCGGGCAGGAATCCAGTCTGCGTGGAACTGAGATTCGATCCGCAAAAGGCAGCCGCAATTGGCGATTTGACTTCCTTTCGAGATCGGGTGTACCGTCCGGCCAATCACGAGGTGAAGCGAATGTCGCGATCAATTCGATACGTCTTCCTGTTCCTGCTGATTCCCGCACTGTTGCTGGTACTGCCGCTGGCTGCCCAGAAAGGCGCGAAGGATGGGCAGTGGTTGTCCTATTCTGCGGACCACGGAAGTACCGGTTACTCTCCCGTCGATCTCGTCAATCGGGATAACGTCAAGAATCTCCAGGTGGCATGGAGCTGGAAGTTCGATAACTTCGGTGCCACCAGCACCGAAGTCACTCCGATCATGGTGAATGGCGTCCTTTATTTCCCGTTGAGTCCGCGCCGCACGATTGTTGCGGCGGACGCGGGAACGGGCGAAACCCTTTGGACATGGAGGCCGCCTCAAGACGATCGCGAAACCCGCGCCGCCCGCACCTACGCGCGCGGCGTCGGCTACTGGAAAGACGGCGATGAGGAACGCATCATCACGATCACGCCGGGAATGCGGCTGGTCGCGCTGGATCTGAAAACCGGAACTCCGGTTCCCACATTCGGACAGAAGGGAACTGTGGATCTGTTTGAATCGCTCGATCTCGATTTCTCCGGCGATCTCATCGGAAGGATCGGTAATAGTTCGCCTCCTGTTGTTTCCAACGGCGTGATCATGGTCGGTCCAGCGTTGACGCCGAACACGCCGTCATACCATAACGTGAAGGGTGATGTGATGGGCTTCGATGCCCGCACGGGAAAGAAGCTCTGGGCGTTTCACACCATTCCGCGAAAAGGAGAATTCGGATACGACACGTGGCTCAAGGGCTCGGCCGACTACTCCGGCAATGCGGGAGTCTGGGGACCATTTTCAACCGACGAAGAACTGGGTTACGCGTACCTCAATATCGAAGACGCAACGAATGACTTTTATGGCGGTCATCGGCCCGGCGCGAATCTGTTCTCGAATTCGCTGGTGTGTATCGATATCAAAACAGGGAAGCGAATCTGGCATCAGCAACTGGTTCATCATGACATCTGGGACTACGACATGCCGCCGGCGCCGATCCTCATCGACATCAATGTCGATGGACGTCCGATCAAGGCGGTGGTGCAAACCGGGAAGCAGGCGTTTGCCTATGTCTTCGATCGAACAAATGGAAACCCTGTCTGGCCAATTCCTGAAACGCCGGTCAAGCAGACGGATGTACCCGGTGAATGGACTTCGCCCACGCAACCCATTCCTTCGAAGCCTCCAGCTTTCGGACAGCAGTCCTTGAAGGAGAGCGATCTGATCGATTTCACACCGGCATTGCATCAACAAGCCGTTGCGGCGTTGAAGGATTCTCATCTGCGTTACGGCGATATCTTCATGCCGGGCTCGCTGGCGAATGCGGCCGACGGGACCCGAGGAACCGTCATGTTTTTTGGCGGCTCGAACTGGTGGGGCGGCAGGGCGGATCCGGAGACCGGGTTTGTGTATATCAGTTCATCGCCATCGGCCTACGTGATTGCGTTGCGTCCAAACACACCCGCGGCGAATGCTCCACCGCCAAATCCCGCGCTTCCTCCATTCGATTATGCGACCGGAGGCGGTGCGGCGTTTCCAACGCTGCAGGGCCTGAGCATCCTTAAGCCGCCGTATGGTCGAATCACGGCATATGACATGAATAAAGGAACCATCGCTTGGCAGATCGCGAATGGGGACACGCCGGCGAACGTCAAAAACAATCCCTTACTTCAAGGGCTGAATATTCCGAAGACGGGTACCCCGCGACTGGTTGGAGTCATGGTGACGAAGACGTTGCTCTTTGCCGGTGACGGAACGAATCCGTTGCTTCATGCCTATGACAAGAAGACCGGTGAAGATATCGCGCAGATCCCAATGCCCGGAATGCAGACGGGCGTGCCGATGACCTACATTCATCAGGGACGGCAATTCATCCTGGTACCCGTGGCCGCAACCGCAGCAACGGGATCAACCGCACAACTGGTGGCGTTTGCATTGCCCGCACCCGCCGGTGCTGGAGGCGGCGGTCGCGGTGGCCGCGGTGGCGGAGGCGTTGCCGCAGCGGCTCCGGAACCGGGTGCCGCTCCTGCACCTGCAGCCGCGCCTGCGGCTGGCGGTCGAGGTCAGCGCGGACAGTAGCTGCCTGGAATTCGGCCATGACTGTCCTTAGAGTATCCGCGGCAATTCTGGTATGGAGTGCGGCGCAGCTTGTCTCAGGCGGATCGGTCACGGGAACCATCCGGCTTCCGGGAGGTGGGCTTGCCGCCGGAGTGCGTGTGGCGGCCATGGTGGTGCCAGGCGTTCGGCTGCCTCTGAATGGTGGTGCGTCGGAATTGGCGACCATTACACAAACGGACCGCAATGGCCGCTACCAGCTCGATGGTATTCCGCCAGGACGTTATTTTATTGTCGCCGGACCAGTATCCTCTCCAACATTTCATCCGGGAACATTGACGCAAAGTGCGGCTTCGATTGTCACGGTCAGCAGGGATGCCCGAACTCTGACTGGAATCGACATTGCTTTAAGCGCAGTTTCGGCGAATCCGGCGGTCGTCATCCACAAAATTATCAGGGGTCAGATGGTGACCGAAAATGGAAGTCCGTTGCCAAACATACCCATCCGAGTTGCGACAACTGGAAACAGTGTTTCCGTTGAGGATGGCGGATCCTTTCGGTTCGTTGGAAATGTTGGCGATGCTTTACAGATTCGTGCCGTGGACGGTTTGCCTCCGGGATATTTCCTCAAGTCGGTATCGTATGGAGGCAGGAATTTCGGGATGGGCCCTGTGGTAATCGATGCGTCTCCGGCCACGATGGTTTTGACGTTTGGTTTCCAGCCGGTGTCCACGCTTCAGAAGGTGACGGTTCGGGGAAAAGTTCTGAACATTGCCCGCGAGTTGGAAACCACGAGTCTGGTCCTGAAATCCACGATGCCGGATGGGCCGACCGTCGTGGCGCGGCTTCAGCCAGACCTTTCCTTCGACATCGCCAGTATTCCGATTGGCGCCTATCGAACCGGCGTTCGCAGTGGTGCGGGAAACGAATCCGTGAGCTGGACCATGATCGTGATCCGCGACACGACTGCGAATTTGACAATCGATCTCAAGAGCAATCCGTTTCCTGAATTTGAGGGTGCCGGCCCAACGCGCTCTCCGTTCATTGACGGTAAGAAAATAGAGATTACCGGCGTGGTTACCCAGAAGCTCACGCCGATCGCACCGCCGGACGTGGAATACTTTCGCATGGATGTGAAAGATGAGAGTACCGGTGCCGTGACGCCGTGGGCCATTTATGTCGCCCATGATTTTCAGGCTCCCAACATCGTTATCGGAGAAAAGTTATCGGTGCCGGGAACGGCCAGCCCGGATGGAACAAATCGCCTGGGCGCGGATCCGTTCTAAGCCTGGTTACAGATTCCTTCGCCCAACTTCGTCGATCAGCCGCCGCGCGGCGACCTCGGCTCCGTCAGTGCGCACAGACGCGGCGACGGAGCGAGCACGAGCGGCCACTTCCGGTTGCAGCGTGAGGCGGAGAGCTTCGGTCAGCGAGTCCGCCGTCGGCGCTCCGGGCGCGTGCGCGGTTCCGATTCCGAGTTCCTGCACTCGCTTTGCCCAATAGTGCTGGTCCCAGATCTGCGGCACAACGACCTGCGGTACTCCGGCCTGCGCCGCGATGGTTGTGGTGCCAGCGCCACCGTGGTGCACTGCGGCGGCGACCCGCCTGAAAAGCGCCTGTAGATTTTCCTCTCCGATGGACAGGCAGTCGCGACTGTCATCCGGGGGTCTCACGTCGGCCCATCCACGCGACACGATCGCACGGCGGCCGAGTGCACGCGCAGATTGAACCATCGTCTGGCTGAGGTCTTGTGGTGCGCGCATGCTGCTGAAGCCGAAGTAGACGGGTGGATCGCCGGCATCGAGAAACACTTCGAGCTCCGTGGACAGCGGACGCCGATCCGACCGGATCCAGGCGCCCGTCTGGACGACATCGAGATCCGCAGTCTCGGGCCATGGTCCAATCGTTTGGTCGGCGGCGAGCCACGGACGCTTCGTGATGATGTGGCTTTGCACATCCGTCACTGGCGCCAAACCGGCGGACTCGCGATTTAAGTTGATCGCGGGGCCGAATTGTTCGTTCCAGCGTTTCGCCTGTTCGATCCAGAGTGTGCGATTGTCGGCAGTGCCGTCTCTGGGGCTCCACGGCAATGGGGGCGGCGCATGGTGTGGGGATGGCAGAGTGTTCGGGCACCAGGTGGCGTAGACGTAGGGGATTCGCAACTTCTCAGCCACGGAGTGAAGAGCGAATTGCAGAGACATGCCTGCAACGAGAACGTCACAGCCACTGGCTGCTGACGTGATCGCCTCGAACTGGCCGGTAACGGTGTCTTGCATGAGCTGCCGCATCTGCTCCGGCGATGGCGGGGATTGTGTCGTTGATGAGCTGCGCGTTGCGGTCTGACGCACCTCGGGTCCGACAGGCACGAAGGCAATCCCGAACGTGTCGATCCACTCGCGAAAATCCGGAGGCGCGCAGATCCGGACTTCCGTACCAAGCTTTTTCAACTGCACCGCCAACGCCAACACAAGCTCGACGTCGCCACGAGAACCGATTGTCGATAGCAGCACATGCATGGAAATTTCTCCGGTAAGGACAGTAAGGAAGAATAAACGGCCTGCACATCGAAATTCCAGAGATGCGGTGAGGTTGATGGATCTCGTAACGAAGTAGGGGGATGAATGTCAGCTTTGTGGCCGCGTCTTTGCAGTATTCCCACACAGGACGGTTCCATAAGACCGCGATTGAACTCGCCGATCACCGACCCTTAAGCACAGGGAGGGAGTTAAGGGGATTTGTTGCGGCTAGATACGGCGTTCGTCGACTGGCGGTGCCTTTACGAGAAACGGAACGCTCCCCTCTTTCACATTTGGAAAACCATTCTTGTAACGGCTCCAGGACACGAAACTTGCAAACGCTCGGTGTCAAACAGGTCGCAAACAAGAACAGATCGTTACTGCGACCATAGCCCCTGTCTCGCCCCAAAGGCAGCCTATCGTCTTTCCACAGATGCTTGGAATATTCATCAGCCACATCGGAGAAGATAAGGTTTTTGCCCGTGCTTTGAAGGATGAGTTGAAGGCGCTCTTTGAAGGTGTCGAAGTCTTCGTGTCTTCTGATTACGAAAGCATTGCTTCAGGAGAAGACTGGCATGGCGTAATCCTCGACTCACTCAAAAAGAGCGAAATCGTCATCGTCCTTTGTCACACCACATCAATACTCAGGCCTTGGATAAATTACGAGGCAGGTGTGGGCGATGGATGTGGCACTATGGTTTTGCCACTCGCAATACGAAGGTTTGCAAAGGGTGACTTGAAACAACCCTTGGCTCGCAAGCAAATCCGAGACACCAGTGATCCGCAAGATGTGAATGCGCTGCTCCGCGACGTTGGTATCGTAACTGAGAAGGCCGATGAACGTCACACTCGTGGCCTCCGTCGCGCATTCGCACCATGACAACTTATGACGTCCTTGTATGGCGCCGTAATTGAAATACCCAGTCACCGTAATCTATGCTTCGTACGTTTCGAAACGTGCTGACGGTTTGTGAGGAGTTGCATGACGACGATCTCTCGGCGAATTCTCCCTTTTATGTTGGCGGCTTTCGCCGTGCTGTCGCTCAGCGCGTGCCGGCGGGCTCAGGCGGAGTCGCAAAGCGCGCGCGTCGACAAACTGTTTTCCGCATGGAACAGCAAGGACTCGCCAGGGTGTGCCGTCGGCATCAGCCGCAACGGGGCCATCGTCTACGAGCACGGCTACGGTATGGCGAATATCGAGCTGAATGTTCCAGTCACGGCGGAGACTGTTTTCGCAATCGCATCCATCACGAAATCGTTTACCGCGATGAGCGTTATGCTGGCCGCCGAGCGCGGCCAGCTTTCGCTCGACGACGAAGTGCAGAAGTACATTCCGGAATGGCAGGATCGCGACGATCACATCACCATCCGCCATTTGCTCACGCATACGAGCGGGCTTCGCGATGCGTTCACCATGCTCGGCTGGGCTCCGCTGAACGGGAACGCGGGCGATATGAACGAGGGTATCGCCAGACTGCTGGCGAAACAGCGCGGCCTCAATTTCCAGCCCGGTACCGAGTACCAATACAACAACGGCGGCTACAATCTGCTCGCGACCATTCTCAAACGCGCCACGGGGCAATCGCTGCGCGAATTCGCCGAGGCGAACATTTTCAAACCACTTGGCATGGCGCACACGCACGTGCATGACGATGTGCCGATGCTCGTACCGAATCGAGCTTCCGGCTACTCCAGGAACGCCAGCGGCTGGCGTGCGGCAAAGGTCGACGGTGACATCGTTGGAAACTCCGGGATGTATTCGACGGTGGGCGATTTGTTGCTCTGGGAGGAGAACTTCGAGAAACCGCGCGTCGGTACTATGGAGATGTTCGCCGCCATGCAGAAGCCGACGGTGCTCAAAGGCGGCAACGCCATTCCATCTGGCCTGGGCTTCGGCATCGGTCAATACCGGGGTGTTCCGACCGTTGAGGGCAGCGGCGGTGACTATGGAATTGCGACCAAGGTCGCTCGATTTCCGAATCAACATTTCGCGGTCGCAGTGCTGTGCAACGAGGACAACATCGTCATGGGCGGTATGGCGCGGGTCAATCTGGATGCGCTGACCAACGGAATCGCCGACATCTACCTCGCGGACGCGCTCGGACCTGCCGAAGCGGCAACTGAAACTGTGCCGCCAACGCCCGTGAAATTGACTGACGCACAGCTTTCCGAAAAGACGGGCCTGTATCGAATCGGCGGCGTCGACCAGCCGGCGCTGGTGACGGTCGACCATGGCACGCTGATGGTGCGCGCATACTATCGGGACGATTTCGACCTCGAGCTCGCGCCGGTCGGCGCAAACCGTTTCCTGCTCCGAAACAGCGTATTGCTTGAGTTTATCCCAGCGACGCCAGGTCAGCCGAAAGGCTGGCGCATCGGAGAAGGAAATAACGCGCGCGTGTGGCAGCAGGTGACGTTCGCACCGTCCGCGGCAGAGGTTCGATCCTATGCGGGTGAATATCGAAGCGAGGAAATCGGTGCGAGCTTCACTCTTGAAGCGCACGATTCCGCATTGGTCGTCCGGAATCCGTCGGGCCTGGACGTCACAATTGCGCCGTTTTTGAAGGACATCTTCGTCGGCGACGTTGTCGGCATCGTGAAATTCACTCGCGATAGCCGCGGCGCGATGACCGGGTTTACTTTGAACCGAGACGCTGCGCGCGGGGTGCGCTTCGATCGGATCAAGTGAGACGGTGCGACTCGATCTGGGGACAGACCACTCAATCCGCGAATTCATTGAATTCGGGGATTGAGTGGTCTGTCCCCAGATCTTCAATATCTGAGGCGCTACGTCGCGCACTCTGGTGCCGGCCGCTACTCTCTGACAACAAGTAACGGGCAAGTAAATCGGACTTATAATCACGGCGTTCCTTCAGGAGGTGTCATGCTTTCGAGAATTGCAATCTGCACATTCATTGCCTGCATCGTGTTCAACGTCGCGGAGACGTGGGCGCATCACAGTTTCGCGCCGTACTTCGACGCCAACAAGAAGGTCAACATCTCCGGCACGGTCAAGGAGTACGAAGCTCGAAATCCGCACAGCTACCTGCACGTCAACGCTGTCGATGAGAATGGCAGGACCCGCGAGTACGTTTGCGAATCGCACGGCGTCACGCAGCTCAGTCGCATTGGCATTACGCCGCAGCTTTTCAAGGCGGGCACAAAGGTTCGCATCACCGGGTCGATGTCGCGGACCAGCCCTTACATGTGCTTTTTCGATAGCATCGAATTCGCGGACGGCCGAATCCTGAGCGTGAACGGTCCCGCGGGAGCGGGTGGGGCGCCGGTGCCGGTTTCCGTAACGTCGCGCAAGGATATCATTGGTGCATGGTTGCTTGCGCCGATCGCGAACCGAAGCACCAGCGGTCCGCAGCCGATGATTCAAATGTTGACGCCCGCGGGTGAGAAGGCCGTTGCGGCCTACGATCCGTTCAAGGACGATCCGGTGTTCCATTGCGATCCGGTCGCGATTCGCCGCGTCTGGGGTGCGCCAAGCACGCCTCTGGAAATCCTGCACACCGGTACAGACATCGTGCTGCATCACGAATGGATGGACGTGCGGCGCGTCATTCATATGAACATGAAGACCCACCCGAAAGACGACAAGCGCACGTCGCTCGGTCATTCCATCGGCCATTGGGAAGGCGAGACGCTCGTGATTGAAACCGCAAACTATCCGGCGGGCGTGCTGAATCAGTATGTCGAGCAACCCGGCCAGCCAACCCGGGGGCTGCTGCACTCGGCGGCGCTGACGACGGTCGAGCGCCTGCATCTTGACGCGGCGCGTCAGCGGCTCGTCGTGGAGATCGATATGACGGATCCGGAGTACTTCAAACAGCCGTTCCCGCGAGCGACGATGGAATATTCGGCATCCGATTTGAAGATCGAGCCCTTCAAGTGTTCGCCCGAGAACATGAACGGCACGATACGAAACTCGGGCAAGTAGGACGAATCACCTCCAGACTGGATTGTTTTGGACTATGATGCGGGCCCTCGAAATTATCGGAGGAATGGACTGATGAAAGCTCGTTTTATAGGCATTGTTTTGATCACGATGATGGTCTCTGCCGGATGGACATTGACCTTCGGACAAGGTGCTCCGCAGACTCCGCCACTCCCGGCCGCCGGTGCAGCGCCTCAACGCGGTGGTGGCGGTGGCGCGGGTGGCGGTGGCGCCCCGGCACAACCGGCCCCCCGATGGCCTGATGGAAGAATCATGCTGAACGCCGGCCCTGGAGAACAGAAAGGCCTGTGGCACGGCGCGTTCAGTATCTCGGCCACGAACGTCCCCTATCAGCCATGGGCAAAGGCATTGGCGGCTCAACGCGTCCGCGACCAATTGGAGCCGCACACGCGATGTCATCCATCCGGTGTGGCGCGCGAGTTCATCACTCCCTACGGCGTCGACTTCGTGGAGATGCCGGAATTGAAGCGAGTCTATATTTTCGACGTCGGCGGCCCGCATACCTTCAGGACCATCTATACCGATGGACGCCCCCACCCCAAGAACCTGAGTCCGGAGGCCTATGGTCATTCGACTGGAATCTGGGAAGGCGACACCTTCGTCGTCGACACGGTTGGTTATAGCGAAAAGTTCTGGATTGATCGCGGCGACAACGCCCGCGGCGGCTTCGTCTCCACCGATCGGCTGCACACGATCGAACGCTTCACACGCACATCGTTCAATCAGATCCGTTATGAACTGACGGTCGACGATCCCGGCGCTTATACCGAAAAGTGGACGGCAGATGCCTACAACATCACCCTGCAGCCGACCGAAGAACTCTTCGAGTACGTCTGTCAGGATAACAACCAGGGAGCGGAACTCATGGTGGGCACCATGAGTTCCGTCGATCGGCGGACTCCGATCGTTCCCTGACCTGCTTCTCATGCGGATCGCCAAACTACTTCGGCCGCTGCTTTACTCCACTTCTCAATAGCTTTACCGTTTGAGCAATGCGTCGCGCGCGTTCGTCCGGACTCTTCTTCGTTGCATCGATCCAGGTGAGATAGCCTCTGCGATAAAACTGCGCCAGGCCATCGAAGAATGCGGCCGCGTTCGGTTCCTCCTCGAGCGCTGCAGCGAAATCGGCTTCGAGTGCGTCGCGCTGCGGTCCCTCTGGTGAAAGTGTGACGGTCACTCTATCGCCGGCGGAGATTCCGGTATCGCGACGCCATGCCAAACCGAGGGTGAGTGCTGGTTCCTTGCCGATCGATGTCAGTGCGCCGCGAACCTTGTGATCATTGATCCATCCCGCCACATGATGCCGTGGCTTCCGGCCCCAGATCTCGTCGGGGTTGAAAGGAATCGGTATGTAAACGGTGTCTTTGGAGACGCGGGCGACAACGGCGGCAAATTGTTTTGGCTTGTTCATCTCGCTGGCGAAGTCACGCCGTCGTTTCCTTAATGAACGGTTCGACCGAGCCGCTGATTTTGATCAAAAGAGGGTTCCCACGCCGGTCCACTGCTCGTCCTGCCGCCACGCGAATCCATCCTTCACTCACGCAGTATTCTTCGACGTTGGTTTTTTCAACGCCATTCAATCGGATGCCCACGTTATGTTTGAGAACCTCTTCGTTGTAGTGCGGGCTTTTCGGGTTGACGCTCAAACGATCCGGTAATGTTTCGGACATGCAATCTCCAGATTTGAGTTTTGCGAATTTCGCACACGTACGTGGCGAATCGATATCTTACTTGCCCTAAGGGTTGCAAAGACAGGCAGGACTGAAATCGGTAGTGTCTCAGTTTTGAAATCGTGCCCAATGATTGCCCTCCTAGGAGGGCAGCGGGATCGCGAAGCGGATCCCGCGAGGGGTGGTAGCTATAGCCAAGGGAAACTTTTCGAATTGGGCTACCACCCCGGCGCTTCGCGCCACCCCTCCTGTTCCAGGAGGGGAGCCTGAATTTCAAACTGTGACAGTACCCGATATCTTTTTATGGCCGAGCGTGTCGGAGGAGTTCAATTCCCCTGGATCAAATCCAGTTGAACTTCGCTGCGTGTTCCAGCCTGCACATTCACGGGACGGCTGCGCGATTGATATTTGTCGAGAAATTCGGCGTTCTGGTAAGCGCCTGGAAGAACGGTTTCCCATGCAAAAGCTGTGTAGAGCCCGGGAGCGACACCACGAATTGTGAAATGCCCTTTGTCGTCGGTCACCGCGGTTTTGTATAACGCGGGATTGTTTCGTTGTGCCGGTGCCGGCACGAGAACGACCATCGCATTGGGCGCGTCCTTCGATTCCGTAATCCGCACATTTCCTTCGACGGTTTCTCCCGCCATATTGATTTCGATACGAATCGGAAGATCCGCGTTCTGCGTGTCGAAGGAAAACCCATCATTGAAGACGTTGGTGCTGCCTTGCAGTATGGAGGCGACGTAGGCGCCGGGCGGAGTCTGGACATTCATGCGGTAGCGCCCTTCGGAGAGATTGGCGATTTCGATTTTTCCTTTCTCGTCGACGACAACCGTTCCTATGGCATTCGTCACCTGGGGTGGCAGTGTGCCGAGTGCCTGCAATGAGATTCGCAGCGCTTCCGGATGAACGGCGGCGGCACCCGGGCCTGAGAAAGTCATCTCACCGCGCAGCGTCACGCCTGGGCTGACGGCAATGGTGAGGCCAGAGAGATCCTTGTCTCGAACTTCGACGCGCATGTGACCTGTCCATACGCGGCGGTTTTGAACGTCCTGGGCCATCGCATAAAGTTCGTAGCGCCCTGGATCGACATTCGTGAGTATGAACTCTCCATTGGGCTTGGTGTTGGATGCGACAAGGCCCGTCCACAACGTGACCGGCGGATTGTCCAGCAGCGTCAGATCCAGAGGCATCAGAACAAGAGCCGTGGCATGGTTGACGACACCCGTGGCCTGATCCGCAGGAAGGTTTGGAAGAGGGTTATACGCCATACCTGAAATCTTGTAGGCCCCCCATGGCTTCAACTGGGCACTGAGATTCACCGTGACTTCTCCACCTTCCGGGATCGTCACGGTACGAGCCTGATTCGGATCGATAACGCCCGGATAGAAAACCCGTGCCCACGAGTCCTGCACATTGGCAATGGGCCCGGGCGCGCGAGGCCCGGAGCCGACGTAGTACTCGCCGGGGGCAAAGTTCGGCCAGCGATACTCGCCGCGGTCGTCGGCATTCATCGCTCCGGTCAACAACCCGATCAGTCGCCCGTTGACGTACCCCGGCCGCGCGGTGACGACCGCATAGTTCGCGGCGGGCTGGCCATCGGGATCCTTCAGCAGTCCGCGAAGCACGCCGCCCTGCACCATGCCGATGTCGGCACGGGCAGTCTTGTTGGATTCCACCGTGATTGTTTTCGCGACACCGCCAGCGTAAGTGCCCTGCGGTGTCATGGGACCAAAATATCCCTGGCGCTGAGCGCGTAACGAGTACACGCCTGGTGCCAGATTTTGAAACGAAAATTTCCCATCGCTGTCGGTGATAGTGGTGATCTGTCGTGCGACGCCGGAACTCACGATCGATTCAATTTGCTGGGCGTTGAGCGTGACGCCCGCGGGGAGTTGTCCGATGACCGTCCCATTGGCAGTTTGAACAACCTGCGTGCCGTCCGGATTGCGAATGATTTGAATACCCGGAGGGATCTGCGGCGCCTGCGGTGTAGTCTGGCCCGGCGACGGTGGGTTCGCCGGTGGAGCTGGAGGCACCAGCGCAATCTGCACCCCGGCGACTGGCTCAGAAGTGGAGGTACGAACCACGCGTCCTTCAATGACACCCGGGGGACTCGGCGGGGCGCCTTGAGGAATTGCGAACAGGAGGAGCAGCGTTGTAATCAGGGCTCTCATCATTGTTGACTCCGTTGTCGTATCCGATTTGAGTTACCGCTGATCCCCATCAAACGGTATCCATTTCAACTGCAGTTTCGTTTGCGATCCGGGAAGCAGCGTCACTGCGATTCCCTTGTCCCGATAGTTCGAAAGAAACTCCTTATTTTGCCAGGCGGTGTCCGGGACGCTTTCCCAGGCAAAGGCCGTATATGAACCTGGCGCAACGCCGCGAACAATCAGGCTACCGGCATTGTCGGTTGTTCCGACCCTGTAGCGCGACGAATTCTGACGTTGATCTTCCGCAGGAACCAGCACCACCTGCGCACGCGGCGCCGGACGGCCATCCGCAGTTTGGACCGTGGCTTCAACGCTTGCTCCTGTCGTTGCATCGATCACGACCTGGATTTGTTCCGACGACGATAAACCAAACGCCGCGTTCAACACGCTGTTGGTTCCCAGCCGGACATCCGACATATAGGCCGTGTCGGGTAGTCCGTTGACCTGCAAACTAACCGAAGCGCCGGCCGGGCCAGTCACTGTGAATTGTCCGCCTTCATTGACAGGCACAGCGACACTGCGGCTGCCGATAGCGGGTGGCGCATTCCACGGTTTTATGACGATGCGTACGGCATCGAGGTTAACGGGCTTTTGAGGAATTCCTTCCGCAACCACGACCTTGCCTTGCATGGTAACGGGCGCATTAACCGGGATGCGAACGCCGAGAACGTCCGCGCCCCGTAGGTCGACGATGGTCCTCCCGGAAGGGAATCCGGAATTTGGCACGACCGGATACAGTTCGTAAGTTCCCGGTCTGACATTGCGAATTTCAAACTCTCCTGTCGTTCGGTTGTCCGCTGATACGACATTCAAAACCGAGTTGGGCGAAAAGCTATCGATCAGATGCGTCTCGACCGGCGTGAGGATAAACGAGCTGAAGCCATTGTCGGCGGCTCCCGCGGGCGATCGCGATGGAGCAGGATTCACGGCGAAGCCCGATATCTTGAAAAACGCCGTGGGCGCCGATCGAAGTGCAAAGTTCACACTTGGCGCATCGCTGCTTTTGAGGCTGAGCTTCGTTGCCTGGGACGGCTCTGTGACGCCGGGGAAAAATGTTCGGACAGAAACGTTCAGACCCGCAGGTGCTGAAGTGTTCGCAGGCGGGGTTACTCCGACGAAGTAATCGCCGGGCGGCAGAGGTGACAATCGATACTCCCCGCGGTCGTCGATCGGCCGCGACAAGACCGCGGTCCAGACCGGTTTGCCTTCGGAGTACGTGGATCGGTAGGCTGTGATTGCCATGCCGTACGCGGGTTGACCCAGTGCATCCACCACACGTCCGGTGATCGCCAGACCCTGCGTGAGAAACAGATCCACACCGGAAACGGATTTTGAAGCGTCGAGAGAGATTGTGGTGGAAGCCGTCGTTGTGAGGAAACCGTTGAGCAGCGGCCCATAGAAATTGAAACGTTGAACCCAGACGGTATATCGCCCGGGAGGGAGGTTGGAAAATTCAAAGTGACCGGACCGGTCGGTCAACACGGAAGCCTGCGTACTTACGTTCGGCCCCGCACTCTGCAGCAAGTTCTGGACCTGACGAATCGTCAGATCCTGCGATCCACCACCGCCCTGGCCCTGCAACCCTCCGGTGACCAATTGGGACATTTGATCCAGCAACCCCGCCAGTGCTGGGTCGGAAAGGCCGGTCGAGGAAATAAGCGTCACAGGTGTATTCGCGATGGGCTCATTCGTTCCGGCTCGCAGGACATGTCCGTCGATAGTCGCGCCTGGGGCTTGAGGGTTTTGGAACGCACTCAATATCAGGATCAGCGTCAGGAAATGCAGTTTCACTCTAGCTCCAGACTTTCATTCAACTGAATACGGACCTGCAAGGAAATAGTTCGCAGGGATTTTGGAGATCATCGGATGGGGGAGTGGTGGATTAGTTTGAAATTGTGAGAATGCCCTCCTGAGTCAGGAGGGCAGCGGGATCGCGAAGCGGATCCCGCGAGGGGTGGTTCCGAAGCCGCCAACTTGCGGGATTGTCGTTTTGGAACCAACGGGAGGGGAGTGTCTCAGTTTGAAATCGCGCCCACAGAGGGGTGGTAGCTATAGCCAAGGGAAATTTTTCGATTTGGCTACCACCCCGGCGCTTCGCGCCACCCGAAATCTCTTGATGGCTGCGCGAATTCTCTTAAGGTTTCGCGCTGTCGCGCTCACGCTTCGCGCGGGCTTGCGCTCGCAGCCGCTCGCGTCCCAGGAGGGGAGCCTGAATTTCAAACTGAGACACCATCACCGGGAGCGTTTACTTGCTTCGCCCACAGAGTTTCGCCTATTCTCCGGGCACGATTTTCAGGAGGCGTTTATGGCTCAGCGTCTGATGTGTTTCTGCTTCGTTCTCGTGTTTGTGTTTGGCGTATCGGCGAGCGCGTTTGCGGCTCCGGGCGACTGCGACCGGGCCTGCCTCAAGACGGCGCTCGACCAATACCTCAATGCCGTGGTCACCCACAATCCGACCGCGGCGCCGCTCTTCAGCGGGTTTCGTCAAACAGAGAATGCCGTGGTCGTGAAGTTCGGCACCGGCGTTTGGAAGAGCGTGACCGGTCTGGGCAAGATGCAACGCCGATTCCTGGACCCCGTGAGCGGTCAGGCAGCGTATTTTGGAATCGTCGAAGAAGGCGCCGGCTCCGCGATTGTGACCGCGCGCATTCGCGTTGAGGATCACAAGATCACGGAAGCCGAATGGTATATCGCGCGTGCGGGAGATCCTGGATTGAACGGCCCGCGCCAGCCCGGACTGGGTCCTGCGAATGCGTTCAATCTTGAGAATCTCATTGCGAATCCGCCTCCGGATCGCGTCGTGCCGAAGGCCGCGCGCGCTTCCCGCGAAATGCTGATGGCGATCACCAACAGCTACTTCGATGGCATCACCACGCACGATGGCACGATCATCATGGCGCATCCCGGCTGCGCTCGAACGGAAAACGGAACGGGCATGGGCGGCGCGCGCGGAGGCACTGCGCGAGGCGGCGGTGCAGCGACCGATTGCGCGTCGGGTTTCGCGAATATGAATCTGCAGCTGGTTGCCGCCCGGCGTTACCCCGTGGTGGACGAAGAAGCGCAGGTGGTGCTGGCTTTCGCGGTGTTCATCCGTCGTCCCGGCTCGCCGACGCCGCGCAATGCTTTCAGCGAATGGTTCTTTATCGACGATAACAAGATTCGGAGTATCTATACGGCGATGTTTTATCCGTCTCCGGAACAGCCCATTCCGAACTGGCCGCCATATGAAGGGAACTGGCCGCTACCGGCAGGGATCGTGCCGACGCCAGCGGCTCCGGCACCGCCGAGGTAGATCTACGCATTCTTGCGGGGGAACACGATAATCAGCAACGTTGCGATCGGGCCCAGGAATAGTGAAATGAAAAACCACGCCAGGCCGCTGCGTCCTTTGCCCTGAGCCAACCCTGCGTTTATTAGCGCGAGAGTGCCCCAGCCTATTCCGTATCCCGTCGTAACCGCGACGTCCATGTTGAGTCTCTCCGAATCAGGAGTTAGTTCAGCCGCATGACCTTTGCGGTTGCGCACTCCTCCGCCGTTTTCAAATAGCGCAGAACGCTGGCGTTGTTGGTCACGTAGGGATTGGGAGTCATCGGCCCCTTCGCCAGCATCGGCAGGTTGATCTTCGACCGATCCCAGTCGGTGTGGTTCGAAAGAATAATATCCGCTCCGGCCTGGCGCGCGACGTCTTCGAATTTCTTCGCCGACGCAATGTACTGTGTGAGTGTGGCTCGATCATTGTTCAGACCCATCCCGCCCCACAGAGCCACCGTGTGCGTCTTGCCATTGTCCTTCACCTGAAACACGGAAGAGATGGTGCCCGGCGTGTGCCCGGGGGTGAAGTACATGGTCACCGTCGTATCGCCCAAGGTGAATTTCTGTCCGTCGGTCGCCACAAGGTCGCGCTTCGGTCTCGTAACGTTGGCGGACATTTTCTCGAGCACATCCCAGTCTTCAGCAGACATGAAAACCTTCGTACCGTATTTGTCCTGCAGAAATTTGCCGCCGCCGAAATGATCGGGGTGGGAATGGCTGATGACCGCATATTTGATTTTGGCCGGATCCAGACCCAGCTTTTTCATGCCGGCATCGACTTCATCTTCGATGGAGTAATCGAAGATTGCGTCGAACACGATGATGCCGTCCGAGGTCGTGAGGGCCCACACGGAATACTCGGTCTGGCCGAACCAATAAAGGTTGTCGAACACTTTCACGGGTTCGGCATGCCACGTCGAACGATCCGGACTTGCCGCCGCGCCCCGCTGTCCACCACCCTGTCCGCCGCCCTGCCCGCGCGGTGCCGCCGCTGCTGCGCCTTGACCGCCGCCTCCTCCGCGAGGAGCAGCCGGAGGTGGGCAAACGAAGTTGAACAGGTTCGTGTATTCCTCTCCCGCCGCCGCCTTTGCGATAGCAACGTGGGCTTCGGGTGTGTCGGTTGCATTCTGTGCGAGTAACGGAACGGCCAGCAGCAACCCCAGCGCGATCTTCATAAGAGCCTCCTTGGAACCCCGCATTATTGCAAATTTGGGGCCACTGACATATCAATTCGGTCGGTATCTTCGATTTCGGTATACTCACCGTCGTCTGAGGAGTTGAACAATGGGAAAACGATTTATCGGCGCTTTCGTAGTGATGTCAGCAATCGTGCTGGCCATCGGCGCCGGACAATTCCGCCTGCTGGCTCAACAGCGAGCGGCGCAACCGGCCGCGGCCGCACCGCAACGTGGAGCTCAGCCCGCGGCTCGTCTCGAGAGAATTGCAGGTCATCCGAACTTCAGCGGCGTCTGGCAGGCATTGAACAACGCCAATTGGAACCTTGAAGCGCACAGCGTTTCGGGGATCTCTCAGGCCTGGCAGCTTGGCGCGATCGCTTCCATTCCTGCCGGGAAGAGCATGCTGAAAGGCGGCGGCACGATTCCATACAAACCCGAAGCCCTGAAACAGCGTAACGAAAATCGCGCCAAATGGCCGGAGTCCGACAATGAAGCCAAGTGCTACATGCTGGGTATTCCTCGCTATACGTATCACAGTATTCCGTTTCAGATTTCTCAGGGCGACGTGGAAATTCAGATGATTTATCCGTTCGCCGCTGGGAACCGATTCGTCCATATGAAGGATAAGGATCACGAGCGTGACCCCGTAGATTCCTGGATGGGACGGTCCAATGGTCATTGGGAAGGTGATGTTCTCGTCATCGTCACGACGGATCTGCTTCCAGACGCCATGCTGGATCGTGCCGGCAACTTTCACAGCAATCAGTTAAAGGTTACGGAGAGGTTTCGACTGATTGATTCGACCCACATTCAGTACGAGGCAACACTCGATGACCCGGAGACATACACGAAGCCCTGGACGATTGAGATGCCGCTCTATCGCTTGATTGACGAGAATGCTCAGGCGTTCGAACACAAGTGCGTCCCATTCGCGGATATGCTTCTTTACCATGATTTGATCGGTGACAAACCGAAACCGTAAGAGGAGGAGACCCATGCGCAACAAATTGATGAGCATTATGGTGAGCGCCGGCATACTGCTGGCCTCGACTTTGCCGCTGAGTGCACACCATTCCTTTGCCGCGGAATTCGACGCGCAGAAGAAGGTCACTCTCGAAGGCAAGGTTGTCAAGTTGGAGATGGTCAACCCCCATTCCTGGATTCACTTCGATGTGACGACGCCCGATGGAAAAGTCGAGCACTGGAAGGCGGAAGGCGGCTCGCCGAGCGTACTGCTTCGTCTGGGCTGGAACAGGGATACGTTGCCTGTCGGCACAAAAATCAAAATATCCGGCAACGCTTCGAAAGACGGCGCGCTCCGCATGAATACATCCAGCATCGAGTTCGCCGACGGTAAGAAGCTGTCGATGGGCGGCTCCAACCCCGACGCGGTGCAGCCGAAGTAACGATCTGAATTGAGGATCTGAATCTATGATGAAACATATTCTGACTCCTGCTGGATTGATCATCGGCATGGGCGTGATGCTGGCCACTGTATCGGCACAGCAACAACCCGCGAAGGCGCCAGCGCCTGCGGCACCTGCTGCGGCGAAAGCACCACAGCCGGGGGGGAAACCCGCTGCTCCTGCTTACAAGCAACCCCTGACATCGTGGGGCGAGCCCGATATTTCCGGTATGTGGCCGATCAATCACCTGGTCTCGAATCGCCTGACGCGTGCCGCAAATTTTGGAGATCGACTCTACCTCACGGATGAGGAATTTAAGGCCGCGCAGACACGCGCCGAGGCTACGCAGAAGCAGCGCGCGTCGGGAGCCTTGCCGTCGTCGGAGTCCGGCGCCGCAATTCGGCAGACATCCTTGATCGTCGATCCGCCGAATGGACAATTCCCGCCTCTCACGGATTACGGCAAGCAACTTCAGTCGAAAATGAACAGCACCTACAAACCGGGCAAAGACGCCGAAGGCTCTTATGATGGCATCGAAGACTTCGGTCCGTGGGATCGCTGCATCACGCGTGGTCTTCCGGTTTCGATGGAGCCGCGCAATTACAATAACGGTATCCGCATCACGCAGTCGCCGGGTTTCGTCATCATTACGGTGGAAATGGCGCACGAGGCCCGCATCATTCCCACAATGCCGATGCCGAAGCTCGATTCTGCAATCAAGGAATGGCTTGGGGAGTCGCGCGGACATTGGGAAGGAAACACTCTCGTTATCGAGACGACGAATTTCAATGGTCAGACAGAACTGACCAGCGCCGGCGTTCCCGGTTCTCCCGGTCCACTGCAGCCATCGTCGACGAGCATGACAACCGTCGAGCGCATTACCCGCACTGGTCCGGACTCAGGGGAGTACTCGATCAAGGTTATCGATCCGACGGTACTCGCAACGGGATCCTTTACCGTGGCGTATCCCATGATGCTCGACAACAGCTATCAAATGTTCGAGTACGCCTGTCACGAAGGCAACACGGCGGTCCGCAATTACATCGAAACGGCACGCTACACGAAAGCGCATCCAAAGCCACCCGCTCCGACCAATGCGGCGCCAGCAGGTGGAGGTCGCGGTGGTGGTCGTGGCGGCGCAGCGGCTCCTGCAGTTCCTGTGGCTCCTCGTGCAGCCCCGGAAATTCCCGCCGGGCGCTGATTCCACATTTTCAATCATCGCCTTGCCGCCGCTTTCGCAGAACCGGCGGCAAGGCGTTCAAGGAAATATCTAAATCCGATACAGAAACTACCGGTGGATTAATCTGAGGGCGCGGTTCGTTTGAATTTCTTTCGCACCACCCGATTCCACCACATCACCGTGCCGGTCACGAACATGGCCGCGGGTGCGAGTCCGGCGAGGGCCCAAATCAATTTCGTCCCCTGGTCGCAGAGGCCGGGGCCGCGGCAGGGGATCCCGATTCCGTTGATGCGGCCGAAATGCAGGTAGGCGAGCCAATAGATGACATGATCCACGACACGATTTCCAGCGTCGGCTGCAGTGGGAGGATCGAAGCGGTCGACGAAATCCTGGAACGGTCCGGGGTTGCCGAGATAAACCCCGCTTAAGCCAAACAGCAGGATGATGCCAAGGGTCCAGAATCCGATCATGCTATGCAGATCCCACGTGAAGCGTTGCCATCCGACATTCCGGCGGACGAGCAAGCCACGCCGCCACGTCCGAATCCCCGGCCACCAGACAATGATTCCCGTCAATGCGAGGACGATCACCAGGACCGCGCCGATGCCGTTGACCTTTCGACCGGTATCTCCGGCGAGCAGGTCGTCGTGCAACTCGAGGAGTTTGGAAACCATCCAGATACTGCGTGGCACCGAATTGCCGAGATCTTCTCCGCTGTACGGATTGAATAAGTGGTTCTTTCGATCGTTGCTGCCTTCGAGAGAAATATTGACTGCGTGATTGGGATCCTCTTCGTGAGTGACGGTGGTCACCGAGTACCCGGGATATAAGCGCGATGCAATGCCTCGCAATTCATCCTCGGTTAACCTTGGGCCCGATTGGGCGACGATGGTTGGAGCCGGAGTCGCGGCTCTGTAGAGCTCATTGCTGTAAACAACGATGCTGCCGGTCACGCTGGCCAGGAGTACATACAGGCCGACGCCGATTCCGCACCACAGGTGAACCTGAAAGATGGCCTTTCTCAACCACACATTTTGCGGGTGAGAAATCCATTGCTGCCAACGTGTCATGTGCCCCTTCCCAGTCGACAATGTGCGGGCATTGTATCCCTCCGGTGGCGGGGCCGGAAGCGCGCGTTTCGAGTTACTGCAAAGGTGGGACAAACACCAGGCGTGCTTCGGATTTCGATTCATCGACAAGATAGATTGTCTGATTCAATCGCTCGGTGAGGCGGAAAATGCCTGCACTTAAAGGGTACACGCCGGTGATATTACAGTCGCATTGTTGGGATCGGACAATCCGGTGATTCGCGTCGAACATGACGACCATGCGTGACGCGGAATTTGCGATAAAAAATCCACCTGTATTGGATGCACCAATACCGATCGGGCCGGATATTCCATCGGAGGGTCCCGCGAGAAATTGCGTCACGGATCCGGTTTTCACATCGTGGGCAAAATAAACTTCGTTTGTTCCGCCGTCCGCGTAAACCGCATCCGACGGTCCGACAAAACCAAGCGCACCGACACGAACGGTGGAAGCCAGTAATCGGTAGCCTTCCGTCCGGTTCCAGCGATAGATCGTCTCTCGATCGTTTTCAAGAAATGTGATCAACAGCAGGGTTCCGGCATCATTGACAACGACACGTTGCAACGGTGCATTGATCAGTACCGTTGTCACTTCCAAGATGACTGCCGGATGATCGGGAAGTCCGGTGACGACTTCAACGAGTTGGCCCACTTGATGGGCGAGAGCCGCTGTCTTCCCATTTGGACTGAGGGTAATTTCCGCAGATTTCAGGGCGCCGGTTATAGAACGGCTGAATGGAGGAGAAGCCTCCAGATCGATAGACAGTAGATAGGGGCCCGATTCCGGAACCGCAAGAATGCTGTGTTGGTCCGTCAGCGAAATAACATTTGTTACGGGCGAGCCCACATCCACGGGCGCGCCAACGGTCGCATTCCCCGAAATACCCAGCAGAGGCCGGACGATTCCCAAACTGTTGTCGAAGATAAAACCCAACGTGGGTCCCGAAAGTGAACCGGGGGACTGGCTCACTGCCAGGACCGGCAATATCATCAGGAGCAGTACAGCTGAGATGCGTTTCATTGAGGCGCTCCCACAGTCGGACTTCCAGCCGTCACGCTTCCAGAAGCCGATGATGAACCCGAGCCACCGCCCTTTCTCATTGTGGCCAGGGCGGCACCTGCGGCACCCGCTCCGATGATTGCGATCCACATCACCGCTTTGCTCTTGTGCGGCGCAGAATTCGTTGTGGCGGGAGTCCATCCATTTGTTTCATGGACCACGGCAACAGCCGTCTGGCCCATGTACGTGGCTTGCACCTCGACGTCGAATTTACCGCCCGTGCCGGTTGGAGACAGGTTTCCGGATCGGGCATATCTCTCCGCATCGGTTTTTATGGTGACCTGCGAAGCGCCCCCCGGAAACGTGACGCCCGCTCCGGCAGGTATCTTGAATGTTACAGATGCGCCAACCTCCGTCGCACGTACGATGATGTCGACCTTGTGCTTCCCGTCGATGACTGCCCCCTCTCCCTCAAATACCGTGATTCGCAACGGGGTGGCGCTGCTCTGGGCAAAGGTCTGTGCCGGTAACAAGGCACAAACTACACTCAGCAGGACTGCTACAGATCCTCTGGACGACAGCATTATGGTGATTCTCATTTGCACTCCACGCAGACCATTAGGTCTTCCGGCACTCTCGTTTAGGGCAGTGGAACGGAGATTGTGTTCGACGTTCCAAGGGTATTTCTTAATGTCACGGTAATAGTCCCGTGCACGCTTCCCTGAAGTGACAGGGGTAATCGAAGCGTACTCAAACTTCCGAACTGCGAACTTGTCGCGTACCAGTTGTCAAACAATGTCTTGACGTCGAACGTCAAGGTGGAACCTGAAACCGTGCAGCCCGATGCGGTTCCGCAACCGAGTTGAATCGCCGGTGATGTAAAGAACTGAAGCGCCATTTCAGTTACCGAAAGGGCCGTCGACGATGAGTTCACCAGAATCGCGAAGCCACCTTGCGAATTCGTACGGGCGGTTTGGACTACAGGTGCCGTCGGGGCAATGGTCAACGAACTTACGCTTGTCCCGGAATCAAACGACTTCTGTATTGCACCGGCTTGAGCAGTCCCATTGAACGCAATGGATCCTGCCACTGTCCCTGTTTGAAACCCGATCGGCCCCGCAGTCGAAGCATTCCCAAAGCGCGCTTGAAGCGTATTCGCGGGAATGACAAAGGTCACCTGTCGTCCGCCCGTCGCGAATTGAATCGCAGCGTCATCTGCGGGAATGGATGTCGAGGATGAAAACGTCAGTGTCAACGTTCCTGAGAAGTCCTGTGGCAAGGCCGTCGGCAATTTCAATGCGACCGTCGCTTGCTGGCCGGCGGTCAAGGCTGGCGGGGTAAATGAAAATGACGGCGACGGGACCTGTTGAATCGTCAGTGTTGCGATTGCCGTGTTGTTTGAGGGAACCATATCTTCTGCCAGTGGTACGGAGATGGTGTGCGTCAACGACGCGGGTGCGGTGGCACTCACCGTTACCGTGATCGTGAAAACAGTTACGGACATCGGAGTAAACGGAACGCCGGAATACGCACAGGTGACGAGTTGGCCGTTAGCGGAGCATGAAAAGCCGTTGCCGCCGCCGGATACAAACGTTACTTCCGGTGGAAGTACGTCTGTGATCGTTATCGTTGTGGCGGTCGCGGTTCCGAGATTCCGAAGAAATATGGAATAGGTGCCGGTGAGGCCCGCAAAGAGATTCTGACCGCCGGGACCGCCTGAAATAGACAAATCGGGAAACGGATCGAAAGTCGAGAACGTCACGGCGCCGGTCGTGCCGCCGGGAGTTGTTACCGTCACATCGTGCGGACCCAGAGGGGCCGAGGGACTAATGCTGAAGATGGCGCCCACGCTCCCTCCACCGGCCTGAGTATTAGTGATGTTCACGCCTGGGATCGGTGAAATTGTCGTGCTCCCCGTGGCGAAGTTACTGCCTGTCAGGAACACGTTTGTGTCTCTTCCACGAATTCCAAATGTGGGGCTGATTGACGTAAGCGTTGGTACTCCCGGCAGGACGGTGAATGGCAGAGATCCACTGCTTCCGCTGGGGGTGACAACAGTGACGTTGTAAATACCGGTAGGGGTGCTCACAGGAATAGTCAACAGTGCAGTCGCTGAGGTGGAATTGATAACGTTGATTTGCGAGAAGGTAAGAGCCGCAGCCTGAATAGTCAGCCCGGGGACGAAGTTTGTTCCGGTCAGCGTCATATTTGCTGTGGACTGCTGCACTCCTGACGAGGGAGTGATGGTGGTCAGAGTAGGGGGCGGAATCAGGACTGTAAACACCAGAGTGTTGCTCGTCCCACCAGATGTTGTGACGCGAACATCGCGCGGACCCAACGCGGCAGTACTGCCAATCTGCAGGCTGACCGTAGCCTGCGTGATACTGACCAATGTTGTCGAAGTGACCGCGATGTCCGGCCCGACGTCGAATACAAAGCCCGTCGTAAAATTCGTTCCCCGCACGTCAAGGACTCGCGTTGTTGTTTGTGCCCCATTGACCGGCGTGATGCTTGCCAGGTTGGGGGGAGGAGCCGGAATCACCGCAAAGCTTACCGATGTAGTCGTTCCGCCTGGTGTTGTGATCGTGACGCCGCGGTTACCCACTGTCGTTGTCGGTGAGATCGTAAACCGGGCAGTAGCCGTCGTATGGATGTTGAATACAATCGACACATTGGTGACTGTTATTCCGCTCCCTGCATTGACAGTGATTGGGCCGAAGAAATTGTCGCCAATCAGAGTCACGTCGACGACACTTCCCAAACTTCCGAGTGAAGGTGTTATCGAAGTCAGTACCGGTGGCAGCGGAAGGATTTGAATCGAACGTGTGGCAGAGCCTCCGAGAGTGGTCACTTGGATGGTCGGGTTTGAAATACTTGAACTGAGGGCGACCGCCACTGTTGCCGTAATTGTGGTGGAGTTGACGATAACCACGTTATCCAAGGTTGCTGAAGACGATCCGGCAAACATCTGCACGCTGGGATTGGTGAAATTCGCTCCCAGAATCGTGATGTCGACACTTGTACCAACCACTACCGATGACGGACTGATACTTATAATTACGGGTCTCGGCAGAATCACCGTGAATTTCGCAGTATTGCTGGTTCCCGCTGTCGTACTCACGCTGACAGGGCGATCTCCGAGAGCTGCGTTGGCCGATATTGCAAAAGTGGCAGTTGCCTGTTGCGGCTGATTGAATACCACATTGCTGACGGCGATGTCCGGTCCCGCATCCACCGTCAGGCCCGGCATGAACTGCACGCCGTTTAACTGGATGTTTACGGATGAATTCTGTTCGCCGCTGAATGGACTAAGGGATCGTAACTGAGGAGCATTGACGGCAAGCGAATAGCTGGTATCACTGGTCAGTCCGGTCGACGCGACGATGAAATAGACCCCTGAATTCAGAGTTCGGGTGATTTCCAGAACGTTGTTCGAGGATGACGTGGTTGTCGCCAAAACAATTCCTGAACTATCGAGAAGGCGAAGTGCGTTTCCTTGAAAGCTGAAACAAAGGAGCGAAATGTCCACGGAACTGGTCGAGTTCAATGCGAATTGATACCACTCCGCCAGTCCCGGCGGTGGGCCCGGCCGGAACCGATCCGGCTGGCTCGCATCAACGTTCCAGGTTCTTACCAGATTCTGCCCCGTCGATAGCGGGCTTCCAACGATGAATGCCAGACCCGCCGTGCGATCGATGCCTCCGCCCGTACCGCTGACATGGATCACGTAAGTTCCGGGCACCACACTGGCGTCGGCCGTTACAGTGAGAGTGGTCGAGAGCAATCCTGCTGTTAGCATGGGCGACGACAGCGAGACGCTGAAGCCCGCCGGCGCGACTGGGGATAGTGTGACGTCGGATGAGAACCCGTTGATCGGGTTCAAGCTGATCGTGGTAGTTGCTGACCCGCCAGCACCGGGCAAGATAAACGGAGATGAGGATTTCAAGGTGAACGATGAAGGAGCGGGGCCGGCGCAATTCAAAAGCGCGTTATAAACATTCAATCGGCCCCCCGAACTTGTTTTGTTTTGAAGCGCCAGTACCGGATCCACCGAACTGATCAGATTGGCCCGCAATTGGGTTGTCGTCAGTCCAGTACATCGCGATAGCACAAGCCCCGCCGCACCCGATACCATCGCCGCCGCCATCGACGTTCCCGTCTCGAAGACATAAGTCATGACGGGACGCGTCGACGCGATATCACGGCCTGGAGCCCCCAAATGCACGCGGGAAGCCCCGTAATTTGATGCCGGCTCAAGCTCGTCGCGATTGGTTGTGGCTGCAACCGAGATGATATTGGGTGCGTTGTAATTGGCGGGGAAGTGCGGAGAGGTATCGTTGTTTGCGGAATCATTACCCGCCGCCGCAACAAACAGCATTTCGTCATTGGATGCGGAATTGACGGCGTTTTGGAGGGCTAGACTGAACGTATCGCTTCCCCAGCTGTTATTCAGAATTCGGATATCGGCATCCACACCAAGGGTAGCCTTTGCCTGAATCGCAAACTCGATGGCCGCGATGGCGTCGGTCGTGGTTCCCGTGCCGTCCGGGCCGAGGAACTTTAATGCCATCATGCTGGCGACGCGGTTGACGCCGGTAATTCCCAGGCCGTTGTCGCCGTCCGCGCCGATAATTCCGGCAACATGAGTGCCATGTCTATCGGGGTCGTCGTCCATCGGATCGCAGTTCTTAGCAATGGCATTAAAACCATGCGTGCCGGCCGCGCAAGTAATGGACTGTCCATCGACGAAGACAGTGAAGTCGTGCGGAGCCGACCAGATGTTTGCAGCGAGATCCGGATGGTTGTAATCAAACCCGGAGTCGACAATCCCGATAACAAACGTCCGGCTACCCTGAGCTAGGTCCCACGCCTCAACGGCGTGAATATCGGCGCCAGCGACGCCAGATTGGAAGGCGATGGACTGACCCGTATTCTTCAGCGCCCATTGCGCGCTGAAAAACACATCGTTCGGAATATCGTTTTTGTGCCAGATATAGTTGGGTTCTGCATAGACAACATCAGGCCTGGCCGAGTATTCCTGCAACAGTTCGTCGACACTGCGGCTCCCCGATCTCAAGAGCATGGTGCGCGCCGGCATCAGAGCTTTGGCCGTAATGATGTCGGGGGCCTGTGCGGCGGCAGCCGTGCCCTGAGCTGCGTTGCCACGAAAGCTCACGATGATCTGTCCTGCGGCCACTTCGCGGCCTCGATAGTTCTCTTTCTGGATCGCCTGGGCAGATAACGGACCCGGCAGCACGGATAAGGAGAGAAAAAGTAGAAGACCGCGCAGGAATATCTTATGAGGACCTGCAAGTACCCTTGGCCAAAAGTGATTCACGTTGGGATTCCGCACTTTTCTATAGCGGGAATTGGCATCATTAGCGGGGAATCGAGCGGACGTGTGATTCCTGACTCTGTGACACGGTAAGACAGCGTCGTCACATTGCACTGGCCGGAGCCAAGGGTAATGAGTTTGCAATTTAAGCGAAAGTTACACGATGAGTGCAAGTGCTGCCGGTGCACAGAACTCTCTCCAAAGGAACCATTGTTTCGGGTTGAACGACCCTACATTTCTTCCGTGATCGCGACAGGATAGACAAATGTCGGACGACCTTCAATTGACAATTTGAAAGAGGGACATTCAGAGTGGCTGTTCCATTCCAGGCGTGCAGTTTCACGGTCTTTTTTTGGCGTCTTCGATACAGGGTCAATCTCCCCGCGTCGTCCCGGCGCCCGTTGGTATATGGATCGGATTTGGCGAGTCAAATGATGGTGTTTCCGGGAGGTAAATCCTGATATAAGGATGGCTGAGAAAACAGGTTAAAACCATGGAAGATCAGCTCAATCGACACCAGACACGAAGGCAAATACTGAAGGCTGCAATGAGCGGCGCAGCGGGTCTCGCGCTGGGCGCGCCGATGTTGCGTCTTGCCGGGTCTCCGGTGCTGACTCAGGCGGCTGGCGAAGCTGCCGGCACGCTACGATTAAGCGACGATTTATTCGTTGTGAGAATGCGCGGAGAAGCCAATGTCCTCGCGCAAACCGATGCGAAGGGGGTTTTGCTCGTCGATGGCGGTTCTGCTGCAGGTTCCGATGCGCTGATGAAAGCCGTCTCCGGGCTGCCCGGTGCCGGTCCGGTGCATACTCTTTTCAATACGCATTGGCACCCCGAGCAGACCGGCTCCAACGAACGGCTGGGCAAGGCCGGAGCGACGATCATTTCTCAGGAGAACACCCGGCTGTGGCTGGGCCAGAACGTTACCTGGCCTTGGAATGGCCGGCATTTCACCAAACTTCCCAAAATCGCGCAACCAAACAAGACCTTCTACACTACCGGAAAGCTCGACTCCGACGTACGCTACGGGTATATCCCGGATGCGCCGCACACCGATGGCGATATGTACGTCTACTTTCCGAAGCAGAATGTTCTCGCGGTGGGCGATGCCGTCTCGGGGCAGGGTTGGCCCGTTGTCGACTGGTGGACCGGAGGCTGGATTGGCGGAATTGTCGGAGGAATCCAACGACTGCAGACGGTGGCGAATGTGGAAACACGAATCGTGCCTGCCCGCGGTCCGGTGCTCGGCCTGGCAGACCTCAAAACTCAGTTGGATATGTACGGCACGATTTACGATCGCCTGAGTCAGATGCTGAACAAAGGAAAAGGGCCGAGCGAGGCTGTGGCCGCCCAGCCCACAAAGGAATTCGATGCCAGGATGGGGAACTCCGATGAATTCATTCGCCGTGCATTCGAAAGCCTGTGGGCCTATACGTCACCGGACGCTTAACATATGAACAGCAAGTCCATCACCCCGATCGCCGTCATTTTGCTTACCGGTCTTGTTACGGGTTCTGTCGCTGGTGTGTCTCCTGCGCCCCAGGCGGCTCCTGCATCGCAAGCTGTTGCCGCAGGTTCTGCGCAGCTGGCCACCATCAATCAATACTGCGTCGGCTGTCACAACGATCGCGCGAAGACCGCCGGCTTCAGCTTTGAAGGACTCAAGCCGGAGAATATCGGCGAACGTGCCGAGTTGTTCGAAAAGGCCGTGCGTAAGCTGCGTGGACGCGTTATGCCACCGCCCGGATCCAAACAGCCGGACGCTAAAGACATTGATTCGCTCGTCACGTGGCTGGAGACTTCCCTCGATCGAGCGGAAGGCAAGGCTCACATTCCCGACCAGCTCGTGTTGCACCGGCTGAACCGCAAGGAATATGCCAATTCGGTTCGCGATCTCCTCGCTGTCGACTTTGATGCGGCGGCAACGTTGCCGGAAGACGACACTGCCGATGGCTTCGACAACATCGCGACGGCGTTGCAGGTATCGCCCTCCTTTATCGAACAATATGTCATCGCGGCGCGTGCCGTGGCCGTGAAGGCCGTCGGCCGGCCGGATTCGAGGCCTACCGGTTGGACCTTCCGTGCCGGGCCCGGCTCGCAGCTTACCCACGTCGAAGGCCTTCCGCTCGGCACGCGCGGCGGCATTCTCGCGAAAGTCGATCTGCCATCCGATGGCGAATACGTTATCAATATCGGCGATATGGCCGGCGGCCTCTGGGGAAATAGCCTGGAATACGAGAACCCGGTGGTGGTGACTCTCGACAATAAGCTCATTTACGAGACCGTTGTCGGCGGCGAAGAAGACACGAAGTATTTCGATCAGGTGATGAACGGCGCGCTGGATCGGGTCAATGCCCGTTTGAAGAACATCCGCTTCGCCGCGATGGGGGGGCCGCACAAAATTGGCGTCGCCTTCAAACGCAAAACCTTCGCCGAGTCCGACGATGAGGTGCAGATGAACGCGCCCGGCGGCGGACAGGATCGCCTGTATCGCGTGAACTCCTTCCAGCTTCAGGGTCCATTCAACGCGAAAGGGCTCGGTATGACGCCGAGCCGCGAACGGATCTTTGTTTGCCAGCCCGATGCCAAAGGCGAGACTCCCGAATCCTGCGCCAAAAAGATCATCGCGGCTCTGGCCAAACGCGCATACCGCCGGCCGGTGACCGACGAGGACGTGACGGAGATTCTCGCGTACTACAAGGATGGCCAGAAAGACGGCGGTTTCGAATCCGGTATTCGCAGCGCCATTACCGGTCTGCTGGCGAGCCCGTTCTTCCTATACCGGAGCGAACACGTTCCCGCGGGGTTGCGCCCCGGTGTAACTTATGCGATCAGCAATCTTGAACTCGCATCGAACCTGTCGTTTTTTGTCTGGAACACGATTCCCGACGACGAACTTCTCGACCTGGCCATCAAAGGCAAACTCAGTGATTCTGCCGTGCTCGATAAGCAGGTGTCACGCATGCTTGCCGACTCGCGTTCGGTGACGCTGGCGAGCAATTTCGTTCATGAATGGCTCGATATGAAACGGCTGGACGATATTGTGCCGGACTCGGACGTGTTCCCGTATGCTTCCGGCCGAAATGATCCTCGCAGGGACTACCGCACCGAACTGACGCTCTTCGCCGACAGCATCTTCAGGGAAGACCGCAGCGTCGTCGATCTGATGAGGGCAAACCATACGTTTCTTAACGAGCGCATCGCGCTTCAATACGGTATCACCGACGTCAAAGGCGATTTCTTCCGGCGGGTTGAACTCAAGCAATCCGTGCGCTGGGGGTTGCTCGGCAAAGGCGCCGTTCTGATGGCTGCGGCGTACCCTAACCGCACGTCACCGGTTTTGCGGGGCGCGTTTATCCTGAGGCACATTCAAGGTGTGCCGCCGGCGACGCCACCGCCGAATGTCCCGACTCTGAACGATAAAGACATCGGCACCACCAAGGCGCTCACGGTTCGCGAGATGATGGCGAAGCATCGATCGAGCCCCACTTGTTCTGCGTGTCATTCGGTGATGGATCCTCTCGGTTTTGCACTGGAGAATTTCGATGCGACCGGAATGTGGAGAGAGCGGGATCGCTTCGCCGGCACGGTGATCGATTCTGCGGGTGAATTGCCGGATGGCACGGCCATCAAAGGCCCCGATGATTTGCGCAAGGCGCTGCTGCGCCGACCCGAACAATTTGTGCAAACGTTTACAGAAGGCCTGTTGATGTATGCGACCGGGCGTACATTGGGGTACGACGACATGCCGACGGTGCGCCGCATTGTGCGTAGCGCGGCTCCCGGTGACTACAGGTTTTCATCGCTGGTCCAGTCTGTGGTTCGCAGCGAACAGTTCAAGATGCGCCGGGCGCCTCAACCCGCACTGGCGCGAGCAAGTAAGTAATGTATGAAAAATATGAGGACTGGAGCCGAAATCGAAGCGTCAGTATCGGATCTGAAACCGTCCTTCAACGATTTCGGTACCTGTCCCCGGATTATTCACACCTTTAGGGAGCTATAAAATGTACATCACGAAGAAACATGTTTCACGACGAACCGTTCTCAAGGGCATTGGTGTCGGTATTGCTCTGCCGCTCCTGGATGCAATGAATCCCGCAGCCACCGTGTGGGCCCAGACTCCGGCCGGTTCAACACCGAAGCGGTTTGCCTTCGTCGGCTTCCCGCATGGCGCGGTCATGGATCGATGGTCGCCGAAGCAGTCTGGCACCGGCTACGAGATGTCGGCAATCCTCGAGCCACTGGCGCCGTTTCGTCAACACCTGACCATCGTCTCGGGGTTGCGAAACAAGCCCGCCGAATCTCCCGAGCCCCATGCCAATATCGAGCTCACGTGGCTGAACTGCGTCAAACCCGCGGAGCATGGCCTCGCGAGTCCGGACGCCGGCGTTACCGCCGACCAGTTCGCGGCGCGGCATATCGGACAGGATACACGGTTGCCTTCGCTTGAGCTCACAACCGCGGGAGCCGGAGCGCGCCTGGCCTGGCGCACACCGACACAGTCGCTGCCGCAGGAGTCCAATCCGCGCGCCGTGTTTCAGAAGCTCTTCGGCCAGGGCGATACCGACAAAGAACGTGCCACGATTCTGGTCGAGACCGGCAGCATCCTCGATCGCGTCAAGGCACAAGCGGCTCGCTTGCAGGCCAGCCTTGGGGTCAGTGACCGCGTCGTCGTGAGCGATTACCTGGATTCGGTCCGCGAGATCGAGCGCCGTGTGCAGATGGCCTCGCAACAGGACACCGCCTCGCTGAATATTCCGGACGCTCCGGTCGGCACACCGAATGACATCACGGAGCATTTTAAGCTGATGTTCGATCTCATGGCCCTCGGGTTCCAGGCGGATATCACGCGGGTCATCACGTTCTCGATGGATCATGAAGCCAGCATGCGTACGTACACGAACCTTGGCATCGCCGAAGGTTTTCATCCTTTGTCGCATCACGGAGACCAACCGAAAAAGCTGGACAATCTGGTGTTGATCCAGAAGTACCACACGGAAGTGTTCGCAGGTTTCATCAAGAAGCTGGAGGCGGCAAAGGAGAGCGATGGCACGGTGCTGGATCACTCCACGATTCTCTTTGGCAGCAACATGAGCAACAGCAACAAGCACAACAACGATCCGCTGCCGTCGGCTCTGCTTGGCCATGCGCACGGGCGCATTAAGGGCGGCCAGCACTTGAAATATCCGCAGGATTCGCGCTTTGCGGATTTGCTGCTGACGATATTCGATCGAAACAATATTCCGGTGAAATCCATTGGCGACAGCGGCGGTATTTTCTCGGAGGTCTGATATGCGCACGGTGTCGGCACGGTTGCTAATGCGATGGTCGGTCGCGGTTGTTGTTCTTGGAGCGGCCGCAGCCATGCTGTCCGCTCCTGCTGTGGCAACGTTGCTCGATGCTGCCGAGTCCGGCGATCGTGCGACCGCCTTGCGTTTACTCGCCGAGCGTGCCAACCCGAATGCACCCGGGCCGGATGGAACCACGGCCATCATGTGGGCTGCGCATCATGACGATCTCGCTTTGGTCCAGGCGCTGATCAAAGCCGGCGCGAACGTGAAATTGACGAACCAGTTTGGTACGTCCGCGGTGACCGAGGCCGCCATCATCGGTTCGGCGCCGATCATCGACGCGCTGCTCAAGGCGGGGGCCGATGCCAATACCAAAAATCCGGAGGGCGAAACGCCGTTAATGGAGGCGGCGCGCAGCGGCAAGGTCGAAGCAGCAAGGAGGCTATTGGATGCCGGCGCCGACGTTAACGCGAAGGAGAACTGGGGCGGACAATCGGCAGTGATGTGGGCCGCCGCGCAAAGCCAGGCCGACATGGTGAAGCTACTGGCTTCGCGGGGTGCAGACGTTAATGCGCGTGGTGTCATCCGTCAGTGGGAACGCAAGGTCATCGCCGAGCCCCGTCCCAAGGACTTGAACAAGGGTGGCTTCACTCCACTCCTGTACGCGGCCCGCGAGGGCTGTGTCGAGTGCGCTCGAAATCTGATTGCCGCCAAAGCCGACCTCGATCTTGAAGACCCCGATGGGTTGACGCCGCTGACGATGGCTCTGCTGAATCAGCATTTCAATTTCGCCGCGGTGATGATCAAGGCCGGCGCGGATCTCGACAAGTGGGATCTCTACGGCCGTTCGCCGGTCTACATGGCTGCCGACGTCAGCACGCTGCCGATGAAAGGCAATGGTGCCGTGGCCGTGATACCGAGTGAGGACACGCTCACTGCGCTCGATATCGGGAAGCTGTTGCTCGATGCCGGTGCGAATCCGAATATTCAACTCGTGCGCCGCCCGCCTTATCGTGATGTGCCTCAGGATCGCGGCGGCGACGGTATCCTCGCACAAGGCGCGACGCCGTTGCTGCGCGCAGCGCGCGCCGGCGACGCCCCGTTTGTGGACCTCTTGCTGAAGCACAAGGCGCTGGTCGATCTTCCGAGCAAGGAGGGCGTCACGCCGTTGATGGCGGCTGCGGGGATCGAATACGGAGCACGAGTCACGCGCGGCCGCAATCGCACCGATGAAGGCGTGCTCGCGACCATGAAACTGTTGCTCGACGCGGGCGCGGATATTAATGCCAGGGATGTGACGGAACCGCGAGGCAACGGAGCAGGCGGGCGTGGAGGCGGAGGCGGCCGCAGAGGCAGCCAGGTTCCCAGCGCAGGTGCCGTGCCGCATCAGACCGCATTGCATGGCGCCGCATCGCACGGCTTCGATGCCTTCATTGAATTCCTCGTGAAGAGTGGCGCGGATCTGCAGGCGAAAGATGCCGACGGCAGGACACCCCTTGATATTGCGCGTGGCGCCGGCGGCGGCCGTGGAGGCGCAGAGTCATTTCCCAAAACCGTCGCGCTGCTGCAGTCCCTGATGACTGGAAAAGGCGTGCCGCCGCTGCCATCACCGAAATAAGCGGTTTCAATTTCGAGCCGCTATCAGCGCGACAATTCGAAGACGTCGCGAACGGATTTGAATCCCTTCTCTCTGAAAACCTGCAGGGTCTCGAGAATCGAACCAAGATGCGACGTGAATCCCGCATACGTTTGCTTCACCGCGGCATTATTGGACACGCGAATAAACGTGCTAGATGCTTCCAGAGGGAGAGCGGCAACATTCTCATAGAACTTCCCAGCGCCGCCATTTGGCGCCGTGGGGGCGTCCTGGAACAAGTACTGTTCAACGTTCGATACATAGAAAACCGATACGGTCGCTGCCTGATCCTTTAAGAACTTCGCGATACTCTTGAGCGCTTGATCTCCGCCAAAGTCTCCGACGATCGGTACAATCAGATTTCTACTTTCCAGATCCTTGACTCGGGCGAAGAGTTCCTCCGTCGCCAGAAAGCTCTGATTCCTACCTTGGTCGTCGTTCGTGGTGAGGACGGTCGTGAAATTCCCGTTTGTCAGGCCATTGGTGAAATCCACGGTTTTGAGATTCGAGCCATAACCCGTCTCCGGACCGTAGAGTTCGAAAACGTGATGAATGTGTTCCAGCGTTTCAATGTCGTCGTCGCTCAGCGCAAATCCGTGTTTCCGGACGAGAATTTCCTTGATGGCTTGCCGGTTCGTTATTGCCAGCTCACTGTCGGTTGGGACGGCTTTGTACGCACTGAGCATTTCTTCCGTCGTGGAGGTGCTGTTCAGCCCAGCCGGGCGCTTTCGCGAAAACAGAATCGAGAGGAACGTCGCGCGATCGGGCGCCATTTCGAAAATGGCCTTGAACATCAAATGTTGAACAAGGTTCTGTCGGCGAATGTCGATGATGAATGCGATGGCTGGTTGCAACGCCGAGATATATGTGAAGTTCTGCTCGGGACCCACGCCCAGATACACGCCGTTCGGCTTCGTCGCCGCCTTCAGCCTCGTGAGGACCAATTGGAAATTGGGTTCGTTGGAAACAAAATTCTCGGATGTAAATGTGCCGCCCGGTTCCGAGAATTCCGTCATCATCCGCCAGAACGTGGGGTCGTCGATTTGCCTGGGTAGTGGTTCGGCGGATACGGTCGCACCTGCGAAGCTGACGATGACAACAAATGCGGAGAAGATAATCGCTCTCAACCAGTAATTTCGGCAAATGTCTGGCTTCATCTTGTCATGTGCTCAGCGCGGAAGCGGTGGCGGCTCGACGCTGGCATCTTTCGGCATCGCAGCGCGGATCATGGCGGTGATGTCGACGTTGCCGCGAGCGGCATTCAGCACAGCTCTTCCCGAGTCGCCCATCGCATCCACCTTTGCACCATGGTCCAGAAGGAACCGAACGACGGCAACACGGCCCGTCTGTGCGGCAAAGAAGAGTACGGTCTGACCTTCGCGGCCGCTCATCGAACTGGCGCGTGCAATTCGCGCAGTCAGGCTGGTCGTATCCGTGATTCGCGCATTCACATTGGCTCCAGCTTTCAGCAGAAGCTCCATGGTTTCCATCGAGCGACCTTCGACATCCGTTGGTGGTCCAGGACCGAGAACGCCTGCAGCGGTTCGCGTGCCGATACCGGCTGCAGCCATAAGCGGTGTCACGCCCATCGCATTGGGCAGGTCGACAATCGTTCGATGCTCGAGCAAGGCTTTCACCACATCGTTGTCGAAAGTTTGTGCGGCCCTCAGCAACGGCGTGGCTCCAGTGTTCAGCAGATCGTCCTTGAATCTTCCGCTGTTTCCGTTCCGGCTCGGCTGAAGCATATTCAGCTGGTGATTCGAATTCACGCCTGCATCCAAGAGTGCGCGAATCAAATCCAGCGATGCCGGCGGGCGCGGGCCCGCATTGCTGTCGGGTCCACCTCGCATGTTCACGGCGGCATAAAGCGGTGTACGTCCCCACCAGTCCCATGTATTCGGATTGGCGCCCTGATCCAGCAGGTATCGAGCGACATCGTAATGCGAGTTGTCGATGGCCATCATCAGCGGCGTCATCCCGTCCGGGTTCGGCAGATCCATGTCCGCGCCGCCCTTGAGCAAGGCTTCAGCGCAACCGCGGCATCCTTCCCGGGCAGCGTACAGCAACGCGGTGAGTCCGCCGGTCGGACGGTACTGAACGCGGGGCTCGTTGGTCATCTGATTGGGCCAGTCGTTGGCGGTGGCGCGTACGTTAACAGCGGCACCTTTGGAAATCAGGAAGGCCACCATCTCCGGATGGTTTTCGGCCGCGGCCCACATCAGCGCCGACTGATCGCGAAACGTTTCTCTCGTATTGACGTTGGCGCCGTGGCGGACCAGAAGCTCGGCGACCTTCACAGACCCGGTGCGCGCAGAGAGCAGCAAGGGAGTTTCGCCGTCTTCGTTCGCCCGATTCGCGTTGGCCCCGGAGTCGAGGAGCATTCCGACAATGTTTACATTCGCGACCCGGACGGCCTCCGCCAGCGGGCTCGAACCAAATCCATTGACGACGTCGGGTTTTGCTCCGTGCGCCAACAGCGCCCTGACGAGCTCTTCATCCACGCGATACACGGCCCAGTGCAGCGGCGTCGACCCGTCGGGTTGCGGCGTGTTCACCGGAACGTTTCGCGCAATCATTTCAAGGGCCGACTTCCGGTCTCCCGCTTCGATGCGATCAGCGAGAGTACTGTCCTGTTGCTGCGCAAGAGAAATCCCGGCCATTGCAGACCACACGGACAAGACGGCGATGGAGGTCCTGATGGATTTACACCACATTGGGCGCCAACTTGTTATGGTGGGCCCACAAACCTTTGTGGACGTCATAGAGGAATTTGCCGGGATTCTTAAATGCTCTTGGCAGGTCCTTCATCACGCCGGCCTTGAGCATGTCTTCGGCGCTGTCGCCTTCTCGAACGCGATCGACCGTCCGGTCATATATTGTCGACATCAGGTCGCGCTCGGCCTTCAATTCCGCGCGGCTCATTGTGGGACCGTAGCCGGGAATGATGCGCGTCTTGTCATCGCTGAGCTTCAGCAGCTTATCCATCGCATCGACGCGGCCGCCGATCCAGGCCCCGGTGAAGTAGTCCAGTTCGGGATCGCGCGACGGAGACGCGACGTCTCCGACTGCGAGTACGTTGGAGTTTCTGAAGAATACGTAGATATCGCCGCTGGTGTGCGCTTCCAGGAGATAGCCATAGTCGATTTGTTCGGCGCCCGCCTTCAGGGAACCGGAGGTGTAAAACGTTTCGGTCGGCTGAGCGCTCTTCGGACGCGCCTTCTGGTAGCGGTCTTCGGAGGGAATCCAGTATGGAGTCTCCATCCATTCGCGCGTGCTTTCGTGCGCAATTATTTTTGCGCCGGTCGGTGCGAACGACTCATTCGCTCCGGTATTGTCGAGATGATAGTGAGTGTTGAAGACAGTTTGAACGCGTTTGGCTCCGAGTTCTTTCATCAGTGCATTCACGAACTGTGGCGATCCGCTGTCCACGAGCACCAGGCCGTCGGTCGTAGTCAGCACGACGACGTTTGTTCCGACATCGGTCACGACAGTCACGCGACCGTCCAATGACTGTTGGGATATCGCAAGCCGTCGCGAGACCAACAGGGTTGTCAATCCTCCGAATGCGCCTTTTACAAATTGTCTTCGATCCATCGTCCCCTCTCGACAACCCCACTAATTCGGGGGCAGGCCCCGAAATCGTTGAGCGTTGGTTGCCAAACCGATAAGTGCGTCTCGATTTCGGCTCCAGTCCCCAAATTAGTGGCCCGAAACCGAAAGCACGTTTTCATCCGGATCCTTAAACCATGCGACTCTGCAGCATCGTTCACACTCCCGCAATCGTACCGGTGCTGTCTCCGAAGGATTTCTGCTCCACACCGATCTTGTTCAAAATGGTCAGATGCACATTGGAAAGCGGCGTTATTCCCGGCATCTCGATGTGCCTGCCTCCGGTCAGCATGCCTCCGCCTCCACCGACAAGGATGGTCGGCAGCGGACTCCCATTGTGTTTATCGCTGTTGGACATGTTTGAGCCATACAGGAACATCGAGTTGTCGAGCAGCGTTCCCTCACCGTCGCGAACCGCAGCCAGTTTCCCGAGGAACTCGGCGAACTTATCCATGTGCCAGGTCTGAATCTTGACGAGCTTCTCGATCCGGTCGAGAAGGTTGGCATGATGCGATGTTGGGTGAAAGGCCTCGGACACACCGATGTGGTTATAGGTACGGGCGGTGCCTTCGGAGGCCATCATGTAGGAAACCACTCGCGTCAGATCGGCGCGATATGCCAACGCAATCAGGTCGAAAAACATGCGGACCTGCTCGTCGAACGAATCGAGCGTCCCGATGGGCGCCGCGGGCAGACTGAGGTCCGACAGATCCCGCTGAGACGCGCGCTCGAGGCGCCGCTCGATTTCGCGAACCGTTTCCAGATAGCTGTCGAGAACGATGCGGTCCGCCGGATCCAGTTCACGCTGCAGCGCCTTGGTGCGGGTATTAATGCGATCCAGAAGGCTGGCGTTTTGCCGGAAAATGGCATCCTTCTCTGAGGCGTTGTCGCCTTCGCCAAACAGTTGGATGAACACCTTGCGCGGATTGAATTCCATCGGCAGCGGCGAAGTGGCATTGCGGAATGAAAGCGTGGAACTGTAGTAACAACGCGCTCCGCCGCACGCCGCCACCTGGATGGTGGTCTCGGACGCCAGCTCCAGCGAAGGCAGCGTCGTGCCTTGACTGATCTTGCCGGCAGCGACCTGGTCCAGCGTCGTCGACATGCTGGCGCCGGGCGCCTTTTCGTCCGGCTTCACGCCGCTGAGCCAGGTTGCGGGAGCGCGGCTGTGAACGCCGCCCACCATCGCCTTGTTCTCCAGGTTGCCGATCGAGGTGACATATTTCTTGTATGGCTCGAGCGACTTCATGATGGGACCGAGTTTGAAGTCGGCGCCGGTGCCACTGGGAGTCCACTTGTCCATTGCCGCGCCATGCGACGTGTTGCCCATGATCGCGCCGTGAGGAATGTAGAAGAATCCCATGCGCAGCTTCCGGGCCGCGGCGGTCTGCTGCAGCGCTGTTGCGGCTGGGATCATCGCATCCAGCAGAGGCAAGGCCAGGCTGACGCCGGCGCCCTTCAATAACATTCGTCGCGACAGGTGTTTTTTCGTCAAAAACATTTTCAAGACTCCTTACTTTTGCGCCCGCGCCTGCATGCGAAAGGCATCGCTGGTCACGATGCCGGACACAATCGCGGACAACCGGAAATCATCTTTCGCCGCGCGGTGGACAACGGCCCGCACCTGCGGCATATCGAAATACTCCAGCTCGCGACCCAGCGCATACATCATCAGTTTCTCTGTGAGTGCCTGTGCGAACTGGTCGGAGCCATCCTTAAACAATCCCTGCCGAAGCTGAGCCGGCCCGTCCACTGACTGGCCGCTGGGCAGAACGGTCTTCGCATCGATGGGGGCCTCCGCCACAGTGTCGACATCGCGCCAGCGGCCAATCGCGTCATAGTTTTCGAGTGCCAGACCGATGGGGTCGATGACTCCGTGACACTGATTGCAGCTTGGTTTGGACCGATGCTGTTCGAGCCTTGCGCGCAGTGTCTTTGGCTTTTCGCCTTTGGGCGTCGACAGGTCCGTGTCGACATCGGGCGGTGGCGGCGTCGGCGGCGTTCCCATCAGTTTGTCCAGTACCCACGCGCCGCGCAGCACCGGTGAAGTGCGGTCGGCATAGGATGTACGAAGCAGAACGGCGCCTTTTCCAAGAAGTCCCCAACGCCGCGGATTCTGCAATTCCACGCGCCGGAACTGAGGGCCGATCACGTCGCTGATTCCGTAATGCCGCGCGAGCCGCTCGTTCAGGAACGTGTGGTTCGCCGTGAGCAGGTCATTCACACTTCGATTCTCAAGAAGAATGCTCGAAACGAAGGATTCGATTTCGACAGCGAAATCCTTACGCAGCGCGTCATTGAATGACGGGAACAACAGGGGATCGGGCTGCACCTCACTGAGGTTGTCGACGTTCAGCCACTTGAGCGCGAAATTGCGCACGAGGCTCGCAGCACGCGCATCGGCCAGCATTCGGCGCGCTTGCGCTTCAAGAACATCCGGCCGGCTCAGCTTTCCATCGACCGCGAGCTTGAGCAGTGTGTCATCAGGGCCCTGACTCCACAGGAAGAAGGACAGACGGGATGCGAGTTCCAGATCGCTCAATGGGAATGCATCTCCGGTCTTGGCTGTGGGAGTTCGAATTGTGCGATAGAGGAAGTCCGGATCGACCAGTACTGCAGCGATGGCCTGTTCGATGCCCGCGTCAAAGGAGCCCGCCCCTGGATGGTCTTTCCGGCCCGCTTCGAAGTAAGGCATGAGTGAGTCGATTTCTTCCCGGGTCACGGGCCGGCGGAACGCGCGGCGGGCCAGGTTGTCGATAATATTTCGGCCGCAGACCTGCTCCTTACCCGCTTGCGGCTGGCAAATAAAAAGGCGTTCACGGCTGGCGGTCTTCGACACCCCGGGCGAATTAAACGGCCCGACTACTGTGACGCCGTCGATCATGCGGGGCGCACGCAAACCCGTTCCGAATGATCCGTCGGTGCCGGTGCTCACGAACTCGTCTGTTTCGATTTCGGCGCGCTCGATGAAAGTGACCACAACGTCGTGGAGGCCCGCGCGCACCTGTACCGGAATTTTCGAGAATCGCTCCATGATCTGGGCTCGTGCTGGCGCACCACCATGATCGACAAAGCTCAGGTCTTCAGGGCCACCCAGGGTTTTACGAAATACTTCACCTCCGTCTACCAGAAGCACCAGAGTATGGCGGGTCTCCATCGTGCGCGTGTAGAGGCCGACGTCGAGATCCAGAATGGTGAAACGGTACTCGCCATCCGCCGGGAAGTTGTGGCGGAACTTCATGCCGCCGCGCGTACCGAGAGGAAGGCCGTCCAGATGTGCGGCCTGGTTGCCGGGAGGCAGCGGATAACGCGTGCTGGCCTGCTTCGGCACGGGTTCACCGATGGCGAGTTTCGCGGCGACCCGCGCGGCTCCGACGTATTGGTCGAGAAATGCCGGAGAAATGCTGAGGGCCGCAGCGATATTATCGAAACCGTTTACCTCGTTTTCGGTGGGCAACAGATTCTCTGCGTCGATCTCCACTCCGAGCAGATCCTTGACGGCGATGCCGTATTCGGTCCGCGTCATGCGCTGGATTCCCACATGGCCTGCGACCGGACGAGCGGCGTTGGTATCGAGCGCAGTCTCGAGCGATGTGATGAATGCGTCGACTTCAGTCGGCTGGGGCTGGCGGCTGCCCGGAGGAGGCATCAAATGGCCGCGCAGTTTCCGCACCGCTTTCTCCCAGATCTCGGCGTTGTCTCCGATGGTATCCACCGACATACCGGCGAAGGCCACACCTCCGGCTTTGCCGGTGGCGCTGTGGCAGCCGACACAGTAGGTGTCCAGCATGGTTCGAATCGGACTTGCAGACGGCTGCGTCTGCGCAAATGGCTGCGCGGTGACGAACGCCATAGCAAGAACGGTTAGCATCAGACGCTTCATGGTTTCTGCGAAGAATGCTAGGTCCAGGCGCCCCCGAAGTCTAGCAAGAATTGTGGGGTCAGACCCCTCGTTTCCCTATTTCGAAGAAATAGGGAAACGAGGGGTCTGACCCCAATTTCTAAAGCGAGCGGAGCTTGTTGGCGAGCGCGCGGGCTCGGGCCCGGGAATCTGCGGACTCCACGCCACGGTCGGAGATCGATGACGCGTAGTCGGCTGAATTATTCAGCGCCTCATAGAACGCCAGGTTCTTCTTTGTCGTGGCGGACGGGTTTCTTCCGTCATCCTCGGAAACCGCCCGGGCGGCGCGCTCCAACCCGGTCAGGCTGATCGACAGGCCGGGGTGATTGGCCGGTCCCACGAAGTCGACGTTCTTGAATGTGGCCTCGACAATTTCGAGCGCTGCCGCTGCCGCAGCTTTCGGGTTCAATCTGGGAGCTGTCGATAATGTGGAGGGGCCGGGTTGAATAGTCCCTTTCTGCTTCGGCGGGTACTCCGCTAAGGATTTTTTCACGTCACCCGGAAGCCTCTGCGCGAGTTTCGCATTGTTCCTCTCGCTGTCGCGATACACGCTGCGCCAGATAAGGTCGCGCGAATCGCGTTTGGTCACATCGATCACGAGGGTGGCTTCGCTGGAGCTGACCGGTCCACCGCGCGCCTCGTTAAAGTCCTGCCCGCTGACGCTGTAGTCGACGATAACGTCCGGGTTGTTGACGGTTTCTTTCAATCCTCTCGACAGCAATTCCGTCCGGATGGCGTCGCCAATCTTCTTCGACAAAAGAGTGCTGTTCAACTCCGGCTCGGGGCTGTCGATCTTCCCATCGCGCAATGCAAAGGATTTCAAAGTTGAAAAGTCGGTGTGATGGTCAAAGTCGACGATGCGGTCATCCGCGAATAGAACCACCGTCGAAAGAATCAGGCCAACGAATAGCGCTATATTTCGCATCTGCTTTCTCCGAGGGATCGAAATCAGCGCCATTGTACTTCAGCGGTCCAACGCTGCCCAAACCGATTCCGTTATACAATGCAGCCACTTTTTCGATTCTGATTTCATTGGGAGGCTGATGCGAGGCGCTACAGTACTTGCTGGAATGATCCTGTGTACGACGCTGCTTTTTGCCGACGATCGCCATGTGGACTTTGATGCGAACGTCGACTTCACCAACCTGAAAACATTTGCGATTCGTGAAAGCCGGATCATCAGTCACAAGCCGGAACTGAACAATCGTTTGTTTATCCAGAGACTCGTCGAAACGATCCGAGCGGAGCTCACGGCGAAAGGGTTGAAGGAAACTGCGGATCGCCCGGATCTGTTCGTGGATTTCAGCATCGACGGAATGGACTACAGTATCGTCGAACGTCAAGCGGCTACCAGGATTCCAGACGGCCCGAACGGCCAGCGCGGTTATGTCGTGGACGGAACAGGGCCCTACTCCGTGTTGTCCACCGAAGGGACACTGGTCATCGACCTGACGACGAATCCGTCTGGCAAGGCTGGAATGCTGGTCTGGCGAGGTATCTATCGCGACGAGGAGAGCAACGGTCCAAAGCTGGCGCAGAAGCTGCCGGGCGATGCGAAGAAGCTGTTATCGGAGTACCCACCGAAAAAGAAAAGCAGGTAGCGAATCACTTTTACGGCATCGCGGTCTTTCCATCCAATAGGAACGTGTACATGCGCGGGGTGGAAGCGGTGCCACCGCGAGCAGCCTGTCCAGTTCCGCCCATGAAAGTGATGTACTGTTTGCCGTCGAGTTCGTAAGTGATGGGCGGACCCATGCCGCCTTGCCCAGTCGACACTTCGAATAGCTTCCTGCCGTCTGCTGCGGTGTAGGCCAGCAGTCGGCCATCATTCACAACCTGGAACACCAGATCTGCAGCGGTTGCCAGCGCCCCGCCTCCGGACCCGCCGCCGCCGGGATTCCTCCAGCGTTCCGTTCGAGTCACCGGATCGAAGGCGACAAGGAAACCGCCGCGTAAAGTTTGCGGCGGCCCGATGAACGGAGGAACCGATGGCGTCGGAGCGCCTGGCGGCATCGCCCCGCCGCGTGGTGTTCCATTGAACTGCGTGGCGCGCGCTGCAAGTTCGAATTCGACTGCGATGTAGGTTCGGCTGTTGAATCCGTTCACCGGCATGTAGACGAGTCCCGTCTGAGGACTGTATGACTTGGCAGCCCACGCGGTAGCTCCGGCCCCCGAAGGTGAAATCGTCACCGCAGATGTGGTCGTGTAATACGCTTCAGGAGGGATGATCGGCCGCCCCGTCTTCGCATCGTTGCCGCTGGCCCAGTTTACCGGCGCGAAAGGCGTTGCCGAAATAAACTCTCCGCTAATCCGGTCGAGCACATAGAAGAAGCCGCCCTTGTTCGCCTGCATCACGACTTTGCGCGTACGTCCGTTCAATACGATGTCGGCCAGGATCAATTGCTGGACGCTGTCGAGATCCCACGAATCGCCAGGCACCACCTGGTAATGCCAGACAAGATTGCCGTTATCTGGATTTACGGCGAGTATGGAACATACATAAAGATTGTCCATAACCTTGGATTTACGCAGGGAGCCCGGCCAGGGCGCTCCGTTTCCGGTGCCGACATAAATCAGGTTCGCTTCCGGGTCAAACGACAGACTGTCCCACACCGAACCGCCGCCGCCGTATTTCCACCACTCACCGGCCCATGTCTTGGCTGCCGCCTCGAGAGCCGGATTCTCGAAAGGTTTCGAGGGATCTCCGGGAACCGTGTAGAAACGCCATAATTCGCGTCCTGTATTGACATCGAATGCAGCGAACAATCCGCGGTGCGGCGTAAAATCTGCGCCGGCGAATCCGACGATCACCTTGTCCTTGATGATGCGAGGAGCCATGGTGAGCGAATAGCCTGTTGTGTCTTCGGGAAGGATGCGAGTGGACCACTGAACTTTTCCATTCGTGGCATCCAGTGCAATCAATCGCCGGTCCAGGACGGGAATGATGACTTTGCCCTCATAGATTGCGAGGCCACGATTAAGGATGCCGCAGCACACGCCGCCGTTTGTCGCTCCGGAGGAGAACGCCCGATCGATCTGAGGGTCAAATCGCCAAATCTCCTTGCCGGTTCTTGCGTCCACTGCAAAGGCAATGCTGAAGTTCGTGATGCCGTAGAGAACGCCGTTGGAAAACAACGGCGTGGCTTCCTGATTGCCGCCTCCGGATCCGACCGGGTACGTCCATGCGAGGCCGAGACGATCGACGTTCGTCGCATCGATCTGGCGGAGGGGACTGAATCGGGTTTCCGCGTAATTGCCACCGTAGGTCAACCATTCCTTGCTCTGAGCGGCATTCTTCAGAGCGTTGGCATCGGGTTGGCCGGCCTGGCGAGGCTGCTGGGCAAAACCGATCCATGCGGCGAAGAGAATGCTCAGGGCACAAGTGACCACGAAGAGAAGACGCCAAATGTAACGACGATCGTTCATGAGGTGTTGCCTGTTTCGAGGGAGAGTAGTCCGTGCCAATCGAAATGTCACCTTTTAGTTTGCGGCGTAAACCAGGAATGAAGTTATGTATTTTCGGGAACTTGAGGAGGGAACTTTCGTGAAACACAAGTCGCATCATTAACCCTCAAATGACCGTCGCTTCTTTTCGATCGTCAACCAGGCTGTTCCGGCGCTGCCTGAAGCCAGCATGGAAGTGGTGAGCATAATGATGCGAAATCCCGACAGTGGCAAGAGCAGCACCAGGCCAGTCGAGAGTAGCGCCGGCATGAGTATTACGACTTTCCGGAACATGCCGTATCGTCAGCGCCAACACCACCACGGCGATTGCCAGATTGATGAAGAAGGCCCAACGCCACGAACCATGCTCGATCAGGAAGCCCCCAAGAACAGGGCCCACTGCCCCGTGATGGATGTGAATCCCGACCATGTGCCGATGGCTCTGCCGCGATCGCGTTTGGCAAACGATGAGCCGATAATTGCGAGACTCCCCGGCACCAGCAGCACCCCGCCGATTCCCTGAATAGCGCGAGCGACGATCAACTGACGGACGTTTGGCGCGAAACCACACCAGGCGGAGGCAGAGGCGAAGAGTATGACGCCCCGCCGGTAAGCATCAACGCCGCACGAAAAAGAGAGTACGCTTCAACAACCCACTGAATGTTCGCAACGGTCGCATTGAAGTTAGCCTGGAGCGCAGGCAATGCAAGGTTCACGACCGATCCATCGATAAATGCCAGGCTCGATCCGAGAATCGTTGCGGCCAGAATCCAGGGCGCCGCGCCCGATGAGCACGGAAAGGCAAGACTGTCCCATCGAAAAAGATTAACCGGACAATCGGGAGCATCCGCGTCCTCGCCAGTTGACAGCACGCAAATCCGGCACGATGTGAATTCCGAGCTACAAATACGTAGGAACAAAGAGAAGCCACTCGTTCGTGTGGCACACCGCATGACCCTCTCTTACAATCGATTCGAGGTTCACGACATGAACAGACGTGTCGGAATCACGTTTGCCGGATGTCGGAATGGATTCACGTCAAAGGAGAGCCGCGGTGGGCACAGCATTATTTGAGGCAGTCACATTCAACGTTGCGCGAGCCGAATGAGAGATTCCTATAGACGACCGCTTCGGCTAGCAGAGGGATGGTTTCTCCGAACGATGGGAAAGCCCCCACTGGAGAGAAAGACTCCAGCCGGACTGAAAGTGACCACAGCAGTTCCGGCGAATACGGAACTGGCCCGCGAGATTGCACAGCGCAAGCGGGCCGAGATGGAGCTGCAAGAGACGGAGGCGAAATATCGAAGCATTTTTGAGAATGCCGTCGAAGGGATTTTTCAAACCACTCCGGACGGGCGATATCTCGACGTGAATCCCGCACTAGCCAGAATCTATGGCTACGAATCTCCTGGATCCTTAATCTGCAACCTGACCGACATCCGCGGCAGGCTTTACGTGTCTATCTCTCGTCGTGACGAGTTTGCGAGACTGCTGCGGGAGCACAACACCGTTTCGGGATTCGAGTCTCAAATCTATCGGCGCGACGGGAAGATTATCTGGATCACAGAAACGGCGCGGGCGGTCCACGGTGCTGGTGGAGACCTTCTCTACTACGAGGGGACAGTCGAGGATATTACCGAACGAAAGCATGCCGAGGAGGAACTGCATCGCGCCAAGCAGGCGGCGGAGTCCGCCGCGCTTGCCAAGAGCGAGTTCCTGGCGAACATGAGCCACGAAATACGCACTCCGATGAATGGCATCATGGGTATGACCGAACTTGCCCTGGATACGGAACTCACGCCGGAACAACGAGAGTATTTGCAGATCGTTAAGGATTCCGCCGAGTCTTTGTTGGAACTGTTGGACGATATCCTCGATTTTTCGAAGATCGAAGCGGGCAAATGGGAGCTTGAGACCAGAGGGTTCAGCCTCCCGCACGATCTGGAAATGGCGCTGAAGGCGCTGGCGATACGCGCTGAACGCAAGGGGTTGGAACTGGTGTGTCACGTCCCGGCCTCTGTGCCGGCCGTTCTCGTCGGTGACTCGGGCCGTCTCCGTCAAATCATCGTAAATCTCATTGGAAATGCCATTAAGTTTACCGAACGTGGTGAAGTTGTCTTCCGTGTCGGAATCGCAGAGCGGGTTGAAGACAAAATCGTCCTCCATTTCACGGTGACAGACACTGGCATTGGCATTCCTGCGGACAAGCAGACGGTGATTTTCGATTCGTTCACGCAGGCCGATAATTCAATGAGTCGGCGCTTTGGCGGCACCGGGCTCGGATTGGCAATCTGTAAGCGTCTGGTCAGAATGATGAGTGGCAGACTGTGGGTCGAGAGCGAAACAGGCAAGGGCAGCTCGTTCCATTTCACGGCGTCTTTCGGGTTTCGAGATGGCGATGCGCCACTGCAACAGAACAGTCTTTTCCAACTGGAGGACCTGCCCGTGTTGATCGCAGACGATAATGCATCCAGCAGGGAAATTCTCTACGAGTTGGTGTCCAGCTGGGGTATGCGGCCAAAGCGCGTCGCCAGTGGATCGAATGTCCTGGCTGATCTCGAGCGTGCCGCAAATGAACGGGTCCCGTACCGCGTGGCCATTCTCGACGCTCATATGCCCAATGACGAAGGGTTTGATGCGGTGGATTCGATTCAACAGAACCCGGTCCTGGCGGGCACTGCGATCATCATGCTGACTTCCGGAAGCAAGCCGACGGACGCCGTGCGCTGCAGGGATGCAGGCATCACAGCCCATCTCAACAAGCCTTTCAAGAGCTCCGACTTGCTGGATGCCATTTACTCTGCGGTGTCGATTGTGAATGCGAAAAGTTTTTCGCATCCCTTCGTGCCTTCGGTTGTCCCTGAGCAGGCTCAAAATCCGCTTCACATTCTGCTGGTGGAAGACAATCCGGTAAATCAGCTTCTTGCCCTGAGGATCCTGGAAAAGCGGGGTCATTCCGTTGTGGCCGCATGCGATGGCGCGGAGGCGCTCGCAGCGTTCGCGCGAGAAGCCTTTGACCTTGTGCTGATGGACATCCAGATGCCGGGCATCGATGGCTTTGCCGCGACCGCCGTTATTCGCCAGAAGGAAGCAGGAACCGGTGCTCATGTTCCAATCGTCGCTCTGACGGCTCACGCGCTGGAGGGGGATCGCGAACGCTGCCTGTCGGCCGGAATGGATGCCTACCTTTCCAAACCCATCCAGGCCCAGAAGCTTTTTCAGATTGTCGATGAGTTGGTCCCCGAAGTTGTTCGTGCCGGCAATCCGGATCGTCCTGATTAGCGGAGTCGCTATCCAGGAGGCGGACATGCCACTGCGACTCTCCTGCACCTGAAATAAACGGCCACAATTCTGAAAATTATCTTGATTTCATAACTACAGGTGTGGTTATTTGAACGTGACTAAGATCCAAAATGGAAGGCGGAACACCTAATGGCGTCGCCCAAACTGAGCAAACTCGAGCTTCACATCATGGAAACGCTGTGGACTCGCGGTGCCTGCTCAATCCGCGAATTACAGGAAGCATTCCCCGAGAAGCACCGGCCCGCATTCACCACCGTGCAGACGATGGTCTATCGACTGGAAATCAAGAAGGCTCTCCGGTGCACGAAGAGAATCGGGAAGGCCAATATTTTCGAAGCCGCCATTTCACGCAAAGGGACGCAGGCCAGGCTAATCGACGAACTGCTCAGCCTGTTCGGAAGCAAGCCCGTGATGGCGCATATGGTGAAGGCGGGACACCTGACGCTTGAGGACGTGAAGGAGGCCGAGCAGGAACTCCGTAAACTGGCCAAAAAGGAGAAATCGAAATGATTCCCTCATACCTGTTGCCGATAGCAAACCACCTGTGGCAGTCGACTCTGTTTGCGGTAGCCGTGTGGCTTGTCAGCGTGGCGTTGAGAAAGAACCGTGCGGCCCTCCGGCATGGGCTGTGGCTGGCAGCGTCGATAAAGTTCCTCATTCCATTTTCCCTTCTGACGGAAATCGGCCGTCACATTCATTGGCGGGTCCCGTCCACCACAGAGCCTCTTGCAATCTTCTCTGTGCTCGATTTGATCAACCAGCCCTTTGCGCCGGCGATAGCCGCTCCGGTTCGAACGAGTGCAGCCTTTGCTTCGCCGTCGATCCTGTTGCCCGCTCTTTTCGGATTGTGGATCAGCGGGGTTGCAGTAAGCACCGTCTGGTGGTTCATCCGTTGGCGGCAACTGCATGGCGCCGTGCGAAGAGGGACCCCGTTGAATCTCGATATCCCGATTCGAGTCGTATCGTGCCCGGAGCGAGTTGAGCCGGGGGTGCTGGGTACTTTCAGGCCGGTCCTTCTGCTGCCCGAAGGCATCACCGAACGGCTGTCGCCATCTCAAATGCATGCCGTTCTAGCCCATGAATTGTGCCACGTCCAGCGTCGCGACAATCTGGCTGCCGCAATTCACATGCTGGCCGAAACGCTGTTCTGGTTTCATCCGATGGTGTGGGTGATACGTTTCCGGATGATCGAGGAACAGGAACGCGCGTGCGACGAAGAGGTGCTGCGACGCGGAGGCGACCCGCAGGTGTATGCCGAATCCATCCTCAAGATCTGCGAACTGTATCTCACGTCGCCGTTGATCTGCGTTTCGGGAATAACGGGATCTGATCTCAAAAAACGGATCCGGGAAATCATGGGGAATCGTGTCGCGCAGAATCTCAGCTGGACCCGTGCGGTGTCGCTGGCAATTGTGGCGGTATCGGTGCTGGCTCTTCCCGTCGCAATGGGAATCGTTCACGCAACGGCCGGGCAGGATCAACCGCAGGTCAACTCTCAATCGGCGCTCGAGATTTCGGCGGTTGCCGCACGCAACGCTTTGAACCAGGGCGTTCGCTCATTCCGTCAGGGGAATTATGATGAAGCCATCGCTCATTTTAAGGAGGCGACTCAACTGGATCCTCACTTGACGAATGCCGAGCTCTATCTAGCAACCGCATACGGCCGGCACTATATTTCGGGGGATACGACCAGTGCTAACAGCACGTATGCGGAATTGGCGATTCAATCATTTTCCAACCTTCTTCAGAATGATCCTCGGAATGCCAGCGCGGTTGCCGGTCTGGGATCCATTTATCAAAAGAGGAATCAGTTACAGAAGGCCCGGGAACAGTATTTACGGAACATCGAGCTCGAACCGCAAAAAGCCGAACCTCAGGATGCACTCGGCCAGGTTGATTTGGCCATTGTCGGCGACGTGAGCACCATGCTGACTGCGGAAGAGAAATCCGCGATGATCGAAGAAGGGTTGCGACACCTCAGGGCGGGCATCGCTCTCAAGCCAGACTATGGCGAAGCGATGGAGACCCTGAGCCTGCTGCTTCGACAGAAGGCGGCCATCGTGACCACCGAAGCGGAAAAGAAAACGCTGGAAGAAGAAGCCTCTTCGTGGCTCGCGAAGTCGCCCGCGAGCCGTATCGGAAATACCGAAAAGAAGTAGGATTCATTCTCTCGAGGGCCTTTTCTCTACGGCGCGAATCGATGAATCACAGCGCCCTCGCTTGAATCCCTTTGTTCACGACTGGACGAACGCGACAAAGCCGTGCAGGAATTGTTCCAGTTGCTTCTTCACCGCGTCATCCTTGATCTTGCCTTGCTCATCGAAGACGGCCTGGGCGCGTGAAACCTGAAGGCGGCCTCCAAACCACGGTTTCGTCCCCAGAGTGCGCAGGACGGGAAGCCACGCATTCTGGCTCAAGATTGTTCCAAACCCTCCCGGGCTGGCGCCCATGACGGCGGTGGGCTTTCCGCCAAACACGGTTTTGATATCGGCCGGTGGCCGCGACAGCCAATCGATCGCGTTCTTGAAAACTCCGGGAATCGAGCTGTTGTATTCCGGCGTTGCGAGTAGCAGGCCGTCGGCCGCTGCGATGGCGTTCTTAAGTTCCGCCACAGGCATCGGGATGCCGTCGGCAGTTTCCACGTCGGCGTTGTACAGCGGTATGCTCGCAATGGTTCCGATTCGCAATTCGGATCCCGCCGGCATCATTGCCGACGCCGCCTGCAACAGCGCCGTATTGAACGAGCCTCGTCGAAGGCTTCCCGAGATTCCAATGATTGTGGCCACGATGGTGTTCTCCTCGGTCGTATTGTCCAACATAACGGGTCTTCGTGCCGAACGTTGTTACTTCCAGGACCGATCGTTACCAGTCGCGTGTAAACTCTCATAGATGGGCGGCGCTGCAAATTGCGCGCCCACCGACTCGAAGCGCCATAACTTTGAAAGTAGAATGACCAGAGAATGACTAAAGAGAGACGTCCTTCCATTGCTGTCGTCGGAGCCACCGGCCAGGTCGGGGGTGTGATGTTGAAACTGCTCGCTGAGCACGGCATCGACACGACGAACCTGCGCGCGTTCGCTTCGTCACGATCGGCCGGATCAAAAGTGGCGTGCGGCAATCGAATGATTGTCGTTGAAGATGCCGCTACTGCGGATTTCAAGGGAATTGATTTCGCGCTATTCTCTGCCGGCGCCAAGACCAGCCGGGCGATTGCGCCGCTGGTTGCCGCCGCCGGTGCGATCGTCATTGATAACTCCAGTGCCTGGCGCCGCGATCCCGATGTGCCGCTCATTGTCAGTGAGGTGAATCCGCACGCATTGAATTCGATTCCAAAGGGAATTGTTGCGAATCCGAACTGTACGACCATGGCGGCGATGCCTGCCATCAAGCCCCTTCACAAGGAATCAAAGCTCGTTCGGATGATTGCTTCAACGTATCAGGCGGTGAGTGGCTTTGGTCTTGCTGGAGTTCAAGACCTCGCCAATGAGATGGGGGCTGCTTCTGCAATGGAGTTTCGCGCGCTGGCTCACGACGGGTCCGCGATACATTTCCCCGCGCCGACAAGTTTTGTTCAAACCGTGGCGTGCAACGTCTTGCCTTACGCCGGTTCGTACGTGGACGATGGCTCCTGCGAAACGGACGAAGAACAAAAACTGCGGTACGAGTCACGCAAGATTCTGGAGATCCCCGACCTTGCAGTCAGTGGAACGTGCGTTCGCGTGCCCGTGTTTACCGGACACTCTCTCAGTCTGAATCTGGAATTCGCCCGACCAATAACTGTTGCACGAGCGAAGGAGTTGTTGATCTCCGCGCCGGGCGTAGAACTTGTCGATGTGCCGACTCCGCTGCAGGCAGCGGGCCGCGATCCAAGCCTGGTTGGCCGGATTCGTCAGGATTCGAGTGTGCCGGACGGGCGCGGACTGGCGCTGTTTGTGAGCAATGACAATCTTCGCAAGGGTGCTGCGCTTAACGCTATCCAGATCCTCGAGCTCCTCCTCGCTCGCTAATCGGGCTCGCTCGAACGCCCGGTTCAAAGTGCTTGACGAATTCAACAACTGCCTACAATATAGGCGCCATGGCGGAAACACTCGGAATCTTCGAGCAGGCAGTGCTGTTGGCGATCCTGCGCTTGCGGGAAGACGCCTACGGCCGGGGAATTCTGAGAGAAGTCCAGGAGCGTTTAGAACGCGAAATTGCAGCGGGAGCCATCCATGCAACGCTTGAGCGGCTGGAGGGAAAGGGATTGATCCGTTCGCGGCTCGGTCTCGGAACGCCGATTCGTGACGGGCGGGCAAGGCGTTTCTATCGACTCGCGCCTGCGGGTGTGGCGGCGCTCAATGATGCACGAACAGCAGCAGCCACTCTTTGGCGTGGCATTCGATGGCCGTTGAAAGGATGCGTATGGGAGACGTTATAGAGCGACCCGAAGGTTCCATTCG
>Ga0209488_10000091_pt1 | contig 64313 bp, 82 predicted proteins | sample Rivendell_Oct201_8_FD_188349 | JGI IMG/M metagenome (GOLD analysis project Ga0209488, IMG submission 188349) | Vadose zone soil microbial communities from the Eel River Critical Zone Observatory, Northern California, USA -... | ecosystem: Environmental > Terrestrial > Soil > Vadose zone >...
ACTTTCATATCGTCGCGGAGCGAGAGTTTCTCAACGATCGAGAATGTCGGCAGATGATCAACATCTTCCGGGAAGGGTGACGGCGAAAGCTCGTCTAGATGGGATGGATCCATGTCCCGATGCACCCGAATAGAGCATTGGGAGGGAAGTTGAAGGTGAGATAGAACCCGCGACGACAACGCCCTCTCGGTCAAAGTTGCGATAAAGCACAGAAGTCGCATATGGGGCAACCGAATGGGGGGGCGGCTGTCGGATGTGTGGATGGAGGGGCCAGCGTCATCCAACAGAAGCTCTTCGAGGAAAGGATTTTCTTCGAGGATGTCGAGGAATTCCGTCATGGAAGGTCTCTTTTCATATTGGGATTGTGAGCTTAACGCCAAGTGGGTGAGGCGACCAAACGAGTGCCCGGGATACGGCGAGAACGATTCAACGTGGAGATGCGTGACATGTGAAATATCGCCACCAAAGATGAACGGAAGAACGGGGGAGTGGTAAGAGCCCCACATTGCGGTGCAGAGACGAAGGCTCTTCAGCCTTGGGGCGAGAAATCCGCACGTGGATGAGAGGAAGCGTGGAACGTCGTACGACGAGCACTTGAACGGTACACATATCGACACGCTCTCGATCCGGGACGAATATGGCGAGAAGAAATTGCATATTTGTTCTCCGCGGAAAAGCGTCGAGATGATGATGCTGAGAGACGCATCCTTCGACCTCTCCAAACAGAGCGTAGCGAGCTGGAAGTCGTGGATGGCGCCTTCCTGAAGGTGGATCGTGTTCCAGAGCGCCGGAAACCAGAGCGCGGTTTGGCGCCAGTGATAACAAACCAAGGAGAGCGTGATGATGCGACGCGCTGGGTGAGCGTCTGCTTCCGCGGTACTCGCTAATTTGAATATATGCGCGAGAACTTCTATGGGAATTTTGTTGATGGCGGGCTCCGTGTTCTGTCGGCGGGCGAGGACGATTTGCACGCGCGGGAGGAGCGCAGCCAGCTTTCGGACTTCGGCCTGTGGAAGGCAAATTTAGCCACATGCGACAGTCTATCTACTCAACCGAACCGTGACTGACGTCGATAGACTCGGCACGCTCACTAATTCTGTCGTCAGCGACTCGTGTCTGGTTAAGAAAGAGGTTTCGGGACTCACTTTGAGGAGACGAGATCATCCAGGGAGAAGCCACTGTCGAATTTTGCTATGAGCGCTTCCAGTAATAGTCCAGCGCTGATGCCAGACAAAAGGGCTGGGGATGTCATGGGTAAAAATTCCGTGCGGCGCTTACTTGACGTACAACCTACTTTCATATTTATATACTGCCTCTAGTCCGTGTGATGCCACCAACCGTTATGGTTGGCTCCGAGATTACCGCTTCCCTCGCGTGTCCCTAGCATCACAACACACTACACTCGCTTGACTTGAGGTGGCTAAGTGCATTCAAATACCGTAAGCTGTCCTCGTTGCTCGGAGCGCGAAGGGACGTGCCCGTGGTGGTTATGACCGTGGGGGACGGAGACACCTGATCAATTTCATATCAGGATCGTCCGACAGTAGTTTGTTGAAAACAGATGGGGTTATCGCTGGCCGTGACTGCATTTCATTCCGTATAGAGGGCCGCTCGAGGCAATGTCAACGATCGGCCTGTTCACAAAAAGCTACGACCTGCCAAGTAACAATAAACCGTAGGATAGAGCGCGAAATGAGTCCAGCTGACCCACAGAATCCCAACTAACCCGCATTGCGAATTTCCCCCTTCCCCCTTTCCTTCGCAGCGCCTTCTCCCTGCCTTGCTCGCTCTTGCTCTTGCCGACGCTCATCCCGCTCACGCTCTTGCCGGAAGGCAACGGCAAGGATGTTGGGCCAGAGCGCTGCGCTGCGTCGGGCTTGCAAGCGTTCCACAAAGGACGCTATCTTGTCGTGTTGGGCGCGTAAATTAAAGACATGTTCCTGTCGAGATTGGTTGAGATTCCGATGCGCAAGGAACGCCACACGCAATGAGGGGCTTACTGCACCCGCTGCACGGCGCGCACGATCCTCCTCCCGCATTCTATCCAACTCTCTCCGTCGCTCTTCCTTCTCTTTCGGGTTGAGACCTGCACGTGGAGTGGAGCCACCAGACTAGAAACTGCATTGAGATTCAAAACACGAGTTTGATGACGGAGGACATACGTGTTTGAATAGCGATTCGTACACACTCCTGTCATTGAGGTTGACCTCCTGCTGATTATTGACTCGTTTTGGTCTCTTCAATGCTGACAGTGGATCCGCGGTGTCCTCGTGCGCGAAACCAGAGCCGCTCTTTGCTTCGGGAGGCTTGGGGCTCGGTTTTGATTGGCTCGAAGTGCCAGCGACGGAAGGAACAATTCCAGGTTTATTCTTCTTGATGGGGGGAAGGCGCCTCTTCTTGAATGGGGGAAGGGTAACAGGTTGTGATTCCTCCTTAACAACATCTGATTGTACGGCGGAGGCGGCGACATTAGTGGAAGACTCAGCATCCGGTGTCGCCGTAACATCAGCCTCCCCTTCTGGCTCATCTGCAGACAATGTCTCGTCTCTGGGACGCTTTGATCCGCCAGGCTGGTTGCGATCCCGGGCCCTTGTAGATTGTTGCAGTTTGTGTTCGTCCTGTATTGAGGTATCGTCTCCCTTTTCTACATTCCCTTTCACCTTTGATGCGGCCTTCCGTTTTGGCTTGGTTTCCGAACGTGGAGGAGATGGTTCATAGCCGTCCTCCTCTGAATCGGTGGTTACTCGTCTTCTGTTAAGCTTGCGACGGACAGTGGATGGTTCGGGAGCCTACGATAGGAGACAGTAAGGAAAAAGAGTGAAGTGAGGTGTGATGGAGAGATAGTACTGATGAGTTCGTGTTGCCCTTCTTGGGTAACTTGATTGTGAGCGACATGGGTAATGAGATATAACAACTGGCTGGCAAGCGCGGACAAAGGACATAACACGGGTCGGCCCGAGATGGCCGACCTCCGCTGCTCCGTACTCTCCGAACTACCAAGGCCCGGTGAAGAGTAGCGACAATATTCACGTTGAGGAGTATTGAGATAAGGACAACGATCGTGGTTAGTTTGTGTGATAGTGAATGTGTATAATAGGTATCAAGTCGACACTGTAGAGACCACGTCTTTTCCTACTGTATCCCCGCTCTGTCAGGGACTGCCAACAATGGTGACCTTGCTCATGCGGACTCGCCCCCTTTGCAATTTCCCTAGCTGGCTGCCTACACTAGCCCGGTGTTATCACAGCACATCAGCCCCTTCACACATTCGAGTCCTCGAGGACACGTATCCAACCGATGACTACACGAACCTCACGCCTTCCATCTCCTCGAAACTCTCCAGGCGCCTGCATGCACAACAAGGGCATCCAATCAGCACATTACGCACCATCATAGAGAGCCATTTCCCTGACTTTGCGCACCTCTCCTCGCTCTCGCCCATCGTTACCCCATACCAGAACTTCGATTCACTCTCATTTCCGGCTGATCACCCCGGCAGGGCAAAGACGGATTCCTATTATATCAACAGGAACACAATGCTCCGCACGCACACTTCGGCTCACGAAGTTGAGGTCTTCGCCAAGGGAACCGAGCGCTGGCTGCTCACGGCGGACGTGTACCGACGCGACGAGATAGACGCGTCGCACTATCCTGTCTTCCATCAGATGGAGGGCGCAAAAATCTTTGGCACTGACGCGTCAAGCATCGAGAAGATTGAACAAGAGAGTCAACGACTCGAGCACCAGCTGGCCTTGTCTAATATCGACATCGAAGACGTCCAGCATGTCTCAAAAACCAACCCAGCGCAGACTTCGCATGATGTGCGTAGTTCGGAAGTCACCGCAAAAAATCTAAAGCTCTACCTGAACAGTTTAATGTATAAATTATTCGCCGGCGTCGCTGGCACTTCCAAAGGCGACCCTCTTCGTGTCAGATGGATAGAGGCATACTTCCCATTTACAGGTCCAAGTTACGAGGTGGAAGTTTTCTTCCGGGGCAAATGGCTCGAGATCTTGGGCTGTGGCGTTGTTTTGCAATCAACTCTTGATCGTGCAGGTACACAACAACTGACTGTCGCGAGCTCGTAAGACCCAGAATTGAACATTTCGATTGGCAGGCGTCCCAAAAAAAATGGGTTGGGCTTTTGGTCTTGGCCTCGAGCGAATCGCTATGATTCTCTATTCCATCCCGGATATCCGGCTGTTCTGGTCTGAAGACCCCCGGTTTCTCTCGCAGTTTACGCATGGAAAAATTAGCGCATTCAAGCCATATTCCAAGTATCCTGCCAGCTATCGAGATGTCAGCTTCTGGAAGCCAAGCAACGATATGCATGACAATGACCTCTATGACGTGGTGAGGGATGTTGCTGGTGATCTTGTTGAGGACGTTACAATCGTACGTCACATTATTCGACTACTATGTTGCCCTCATACATCTGCCACAAAGGTTGACAGGTTCACGCATCCGAAAACGCAACGTCACAGTCTGACCGTTCGTGTCGTTTACCGTTCATTTGACAGGTAACGTCGAGGTTTCCCAAACTTGATGAATTTATGTTCATGTTCTGTAGGTCACTGGTGAACGATGAGGTCAACATCTTGCAGGGCCGCGTAGTTTCCAGCTTGGAGCAGTTAGGAGTTGAGATTCGGTAATTATTAATGCGATAATAAGGTGAGAGGTGTACGGAGGGTGCATCCCTGATCTACGGCGTGAATGGGCGGGTCTAAGTCCCACATGTAGAGGTCATATACTATAGTCCCAGCATGAACATCACAATAATCATGTCGCTTCCTGGGCAACTCCAACTTGTGCCGCACGCAGAATTCGATCCTTGATTGTATAGCCCACTTTTTGGCAGTCAATGACTGTTCCAGGCTCTTTGCCTGGTACTGGCGCCTGGTATAACGCCTCATGCTTATTGGGGTCGAACTTGTCGCCTGTAGGATCGAAAGGCTTCACTTGATACTTGAATAACGTCTGTAATAAAAGACGTTGGGTCATCTCAACTCCGTGATGCAACTCTTGCAAGTAAGCGGAAGGAGATTTGATATCCGGTGGAGATGGTTCCCCTTCTGGAGACGTAAGAGCGGATGAAGGGACTGATTTAAGTGCGAGAGACAGCACGTCAACGGTTTCGAGGAGGTCTCCAGCGAAGCGAGTGATGGCAAAGTCTCGCGTTTGCTCCTTTTCACGAGCCGCGTTCCGCTGGAGGTTTAGAAAGTCGGCCTGGAGATATCGCAAGCGACCCTAAAATTTTTACCGCAGATCAGGGAAAGTAGCGATATTGAATGGCCGACGAAATAGACGCACAGTTATGTCTAAGACTTCATCCTCCTTGGCTTTTAGTTTGGCTTCACGCTCGGACAAAGAAGGAACCGGGTCTTGTTTGTCTTCCGTCGTCTTCTCAGCACTCCCCGGGCCCTCCGAAGATTCGCTGGTCTTTCCTGCTGTTGTATCCGAGTACGCTCGGGACAGTAGCACGGCTCTCCGATGAGTAGGGCAGTATGAACGGGCGGCGGCAAGGTAAGAGAACGATGAGGTGGCGGATCGGAGAAGGTTCAAGGCATTGCGACTCATGACGGTAGAGGGGATGAGTAAGGAGAGTAAGGAGACCTAGTGAGGAATAGAATAGAGGTATAATGGGCAGACCGAAGCCGCGTTTTTGTGAGAGTCGATGTTGTTGTGACCGGGAATGGAGGATGACCAAGGTGGGGCTGGCCGGTGCTGAGCTGAGAGCGCTGAGAAAAGTTGTCGCGTGAGCCACGTGGTGGGACATTTTTGACGGCGACAGTGTCGCATTTGGGGATCTCATTTCATTAGTAGGGGAACTGAGGTTCTCTTCAAAATCAGACGCCCCAACAAACCGATTTTTATGTCCCAACCGCGCCAACTCGAATCTCTATCTCTTTTTCACCTCGAGGCCTTACCAGTGGACAATCGGCCCATACCATAAACGGCTTCGGCTATCAACAAGTGGGGTTCCGCGCAGGTGGGGATGATCCAGAGTCTGCGCCCAGTCCCTCAACGATTGCAACGATTCTTGTCACCGCACTATCCACCAATGGCCACTGCAGTTTCAGCAAAGGTAATAGACGGGACTGCCATAGCAAAGTCAGTCAATTAATATGTACTTTGCTTTTGGGGAAGGTTTATTGATTTTGCTACCCAGGTCGATTCGTGAGAACGTGGCCCAGAGGATCAATGCTCTCAAGTCCAAATACCCTCGCTTTCAGCCGCACCTGACTATAGTACAGGCGGGTGCACGACCCGACTCGAGTGTTTATGTCCGCATGAAGATCAAAGCTGCCGAGGAAGTCGGCATTCACTCCAAGCATATCACCCTGCCGGCAGAGGCGACTGTAGACGAGATTGTTGATATCGTGAAGAAACTCAATAGCGACGATACTGTCAGTGGGATCCTCGTCCAGCTGCCCCTGGGTGACCACATCGGCGCTGACGGGGAGCGCATTGTTACTGAAGCCGTCAGCCCGGAGAAAGACGTGGACGGGTGAGCCCTGTCGTTGTATGCCACATCACAGATCCCGTTCACATTACCTCTAGATTCCATGCATATAACATAGGCCACCTGTCTTCTCGCGCTTCTCTGCCGTTGTTTACTCCGTGCACCCCCACCGGGGTCATACACCTTCTCGAGTCGACAGGCATCCAAATCCCTGGTGCTAATGCCGTTGTACTCGGTCGAAGTGATATCGTTGGGAACCCTGTTTCTGCGATGCTGCGCAACAGGGATGCAACCGTCACCCAGTGCCACAGCAAGACGAGGAACCTGCCTGAGATTGTATGCAGTCATCATTCCAAATGACTACACTCTGTTGATAAAGTCCTCTTAGGTGAAAACTGCAGATATTCTCATCTCTGCGATTGGCCAGCCTGGATTTGTGCAGGGCTCATGGGTCAAACCTGGTGCGGTGGTGATTGATGTCGGCACAAATTATATTCCAGGTACGCAAGGGTCATCCTTAGCGATTTTCGGAACGCTCACATCATCCTCAGACGCGACTAAGAAGTCTGGTCAACGGCTGATAGGAGACGTTGATTATGATTCTGCGAGCCGTGTCGCGTCATATATCACACCCGTCCCTGGTGGTGTTGGCCCCATGACTGTGGCGCAGCTGATGTTTAATACACTCAAGTCAGCAGAGCGCCTCTGGGAAGATGCTCGATCACGTAAATTAAAGCCACTCAAATTGCACTTGAAAGAGAAAGTTCCGGCCGACATCGAGATCGCAATGGAGCAGACGCCAAAACCGATTCTGCAGCTCGCTCAGGAAGTCGGTTTGCTCGCAGATGAACTCGAGAGCTATGGAAAGTACAAGGCAAAGGTTGAACTGTCCGTCTTGGAGCGCTTACAGCATAGAAAAAATGGAAAATATGTCGTCATCTCGGGCATCACTCCTACCCCGCTCGGAGAGGGTAAATCGACGACCACCATTGGTTTATCCCAGGCGATAGGCGCTCATTTGGGCCGTCCTGTTTTCGCCTGTGTGCGTCAGCCTAGCCAGGGTCCGACATTTGGAATCAAAGGTGGTGCCGCCGGCGGTGGATATAGCCAGGTTATTCCCATGGACGAGGTCAGCCTTTTTCGGTTTCCAAACCCAATTCTTCTCTGACGTTACTCAGTTTAATCTCCACTTGACTGGTGATATTCACGCCGTGTCGGCGGCAAACAATCTCCTGGGTTAGCACCCCAGTTCCCGGCGTTTATTAACATCACTGATATTTTTTTCAGCTGCGGCACTCGATGCTCGAATATTCCACGAGGCTACACAGACAGACAAAGCCTTGTACACTCGGCTGGTACCATCTAAGAAGGGCAAACGCGAGTTTGCGCCGCTTATGCTCAAACGCTTGCAAAAGTTCGGCATAGATAAGACCAACCCAAACGACCTTACTCCAGATGAGATCAAGCGCTTTGTTCGCCTGGATGTAGACCCACAGACCATCACTTGGAATCGCGTCGTGGACATCAACGATCGCTTCCTTCGTAAGATCACCATTGGTCAGGGTGATGCTGAAAAGGGTCACGAGCGTGAAGCCGGTTTCGATATCTCCGTCGCTAGCGAATGCATGGCCGTGCTAGCTCTAACCACAGGCCTGCAAGATATGCGCGAGCGTCTTGGCGCAATGGTAGTTGCAACGAGCAAGCATGGCGACGCTGTCACAGCTGACGACCTTGGCGTGGGCGGGGCTCTTGCGGTTCTCCTGAAAGACGCAATCAAACCCAACCTCATGCAGTCGCTCGAGGGCACGCCCGTCTTTGTACATGCCGGGCCGTTTGCCAATATCGCACATGGCAATTCGTCCATCCTGGCTGACCGCGTCGCGCTTAAGCTCGTGGGCACAGACGAGGGTGACCCGCCTGAGCACGAGGGATACGTTCTAACCGAGGGCGGCTTTGGTGCAGACATGGGCATGGAAAAGTTCTGCAACATCAAGTGTCGGGTGAGCGGATTGACCCCAGATGCCGTGGTCATTGTTGCGACAACGCGTGCGTTGAAAATGCATGGTGGAGGACCTGAGGTTACCCCTGGAAAGCCGCTTGCGGATACGTACACCAAGGAAAACCTGGTCATACTTGAAGAAGGCACGAAGAACCTAATCAGACATATTCAGAACGCCAAGAAATTCGGCCTGAAGGTGGTGGTGGCTATCAACCGTTTTGCGTACAGTGTCCATCGCCTGTTACAGTGTTGTTGTGACTGATGTGTTGTCATAGGTCCGATACCCCCGCCGAACTTCAGCTCATCCGGGAGCAGGCGTTGGCTGGTGGTGCGGATGCTGCCGTGGTCAGCAATCACTGGGCTGAAGGCGGCGCCGGTGCGCGAGAGCTGGCGGAAGCTCTGGTCGCCGCCTGCGAGGGCGACTCCCAATTCAAATTCCTGTATGACCTGGACATCCCCATCGAAGAAAAGATCGCCACTATTGCCAAGGACATTTACGGCGCGGACGGTATCGAGCTTAGCGATCTCGCCAAACGACAGATCGAAACCTATACCAGGCAAGGCTACAGAAATCTTCCCAGTTCGTATTGCCGTCCCCTTGATCTGCGGTGTGTTTGCGGCGTGCGCCGCGACTGACAAATCGCGTAGTATGCATGGCGAAAACGCAGTATTCGTTCTCACACGACCCGAAATTGAAAAACGCTCCGACTGGTTGGTCTTGACGTAAATTTGCTGGCTCCTCGTTCTTGCTCACTTTAGAGGGCGCCTCCTTTTTTTGTTTCAGGATTCGTCGTTCCGATTCGTTCGGTGAGACTCTCAGCAGGGGCTGGCTTCTTGTATCCTCTCCTGGGTGACATGCAAACCATGCCGGGTCTCGGAACCAGGCCAGGTGCGTCCTGCGATCCTCGAATGCCTCGCCTTGACCTCACGCGCGATCTCACAGGGTTCTGGGAGGTCGGACTCGATTCCGAAACTGGACGGGTGGTTGGCCTGTTTTAATAATTACCCCCCCCCACGAGGACGTGCGGATGGAATATTGATTTGATCACCGAGAAGTGCTTGCGAGACTTTTGCAGCTCTCCCTTGCGGCGTGGCCGATCGATGAATGAAACTCAAGATAAGAAGCGTAGTTGTAGTCCGACCAGTGGTTTGTTTTGGATATCCACGGCAGCGCTTTTGTGTATCTGTTATCGCATAGCGCTCGCTGAATGACCACCAATTACCCTCGAACCTGGAAGGCCGTCATTCGTGACTAAAGTGTGAGGCCGTCGGAGATAAATGGTGTGAGGTTAACGACATGTGGGTCAAAAGACCTTGGGACACGACAGGTCAGCGAACCCGTTCAACTAAATCTGAAGCGTGGCTTGCAAAGCCGAGAGAAGCACCTCCATTCAGGAGTCAAAAGGCCAGGGCATGTGACGTTATAAGGCACTGCGATGCCAGAAACTTTGCCCAGCAGCTGAGCCAAAAGTCAACGCTAGGCGAGAGGAGTAATACACGCATAGCATAGAACAATTCATCGTTGCTCCACTGGGAGATACTACTCGCAACTCGGTGGCGATTGTTTTCCTAAGACCGATGAAGCGATCTTTTCGTAGGAGAGATGTGTGCAGGGCCCAAGGGCTCACCAAGGACGCAGGAGGGACGACCGCAACCGGCCCCCGGCCCAAATTCGTGAGCGGAGCGAGACGATCGAGTCCACGTGCTACGCGGGTGGGTGCTCTCGTGTGTAAAATCGAGTCGCCTCGGGCGTAGGTAGAACATACGAGGAAGATACAATTAATGCGACATGGCGCGGTATTCACCAGTTTACTGGTCCGGGATAGTTGTTATTGAGGCTGTAGAGACGAAAAGATAACAGTGAAGAGTGTCACAACCCTTATAGTGTATCTAGATTATGCCGTTACTTGCAAACGGTTCCGCTGTCCAAGTTCGCCAACTGTTTGACCCACAACCTGCCAAAAAAAAAAGTTTGTGCTTCTCGTAGCCGTCTGTGTTGTGCAAGAGTGCCAGTGGTTCATTCGCAAGATCATTGAGTAATGTACTAGTAGAATAAGAACATATTCTAAGCGAAGGGGCTCATGGCAGGGAACCAGCAGTCTCAATTTTCAGCGTCAAGCGTCGAGGCGGACTCATGCCGCGGGGATCGAGTCGGAGGCTCAGCTCAGAGGACACAGGCCACAATTTTCAAAGTCGAGCGACGAACGGGCTCAGGCCGCGAATCACGGGGTCCAAGCGAGGGCTTGAGCAGGTCTCAGGCCATCAGGAAACCTGCCACACTTACTTTTTTTCGAAAAGTCGACGAGGAACCTAGAATCCAAAAAGAGTTGACTCCCAAATTCATTTTCAGGAGGAGTGAAGCACAAAAAAACCCTCTTTTTTTTTTTCAAAAAGTAGACAAGTAAAAAAGTAAATGGATATTTTCCTGATGAGACAGACTACCGGCGTACCAAGCGACAAACTCACAATTTCTGTGATTCGAGGTCTCTGGAAGTTCTCGAGACTCAAGGCTTTCATATGAGACAATTGTTGGAACCGCCTTGTGATGTGTAATCAGATCACCGAGAACGCCGGGCTGATTTAATTTCATACTTCGTTCGACATTGAGCGGTTCTTGTCATTTGGTCCCGTTCTTAATCGCACAATTAAGATGGTGTGGTGGAAACAACATCCTCAGCAGCAGAAACGCACTCAAAATACTAGGGAGGCAGGCCAAAACGGACATCATCTGGGGTTTTAAAGGACATATCACCCGAACAGGCAGGACTCTAGAAATCAATCATAATCAGTCATTGATCGATCAAAAGCAGGGGTCCCTGAATAGTGTACAGACTGGACTGGGGACTAACGTATAGCAATCGTGTATAGATAATAGTGTGAGATGTTGTGGCGATGCCACCCTACCAGGTCCCCGAATCAAGTCCCCAAGTGTCTCAGAATTGATGATCAAAATTTGTCTCATTCTCCACTCGGGATTCACTAGTGTCGTGCGCACCCGTGCGCCTTGCAGAGTCACCGTAGTGTCCGCCTTCGGGATCTTCAGGAGCAGTTGAACCGCTTCTCTCCGAGACGTCATCGTCGACGACCGTAGAGCGATTCGAACGTTTCTTCTTCTTCCGTCGTGGTGTATCCTCATTTATGGAGTATGCGTCCTCTGTACGCGCAAATCGATCTTTCTTCACTTTCTTCTTCTTCTTCGGCGTGCTGGAGCCAAGCGGTGGGCTATCAGTCGCATCGTCAAAGTTGGCAGGATAATGCCAGCGGTGAGAACTGCTCGTGGTGCTGCCGTTGCTCTGACCATAGTACTGCTCCTCCTGCGCATTCCAGAGCTCACCGTCACCATTGCCGCGACGGGGCGAAGCTACCGTATCGGCGGAGGAGCCAAGGCCCAACGCTTCAGGATTCTGTCCTTCCTCCACGGGTCGGTTCTCGAGGGTCGACTGGGGAAGGCGCTCCTCATAGCGGTTTGCCCACTGCGAGCGACGCTCCTTACGTTTGATGGTGGTGGTATCGACGAGGCCGTGGCGCTGAGCCCATTTTGGAGTGCGGCGATGATTCTTGTTGTTGCGGATATTTTGAATGTAGAAGTTGTGAACGTGGCCTAAGGGAAAGGAAGTTGGAAAGGATAGATAGTAATATGAGAATGATCACTGACCGGGGATATATCCAGCTATAGTGAGGAAAAGATTCAGCCAAAAGTCACTTCCGATGCCGAAGCGAGCGGCGACGGCTGCGGAATAGGTTAGTAAGACGAATGAACGGAAGAAGGAGAAACCAGACCAAGGGGAGGAAAGAGGGTTCCGAGGATGAAAAGAAATGCATTGTAACCATGGTGTCTCTTTGGCTTGATTGTTGGCATTTCGGAGGGAAGGTGAAAGACGCCCGGGCCAAAGGGACAAGGAAAGGGTGATGACAGCAGGCGCTGTTAGCCGGGCCGGTGAGGCAGTGAGCTCCGCCGCGAGTGCCGTGGGTGAGCTGAGCTGAGCTTCTACCGTCGAGAGTGAGTTATGGATTCATCGACCACGACCATGACCACGCACGAGCACGCACTACCAAATTCACCCGTTCTCGCTCTTTCAGACGTCGTTCATGACTCTCCTCCTTCTGACTCTCCTTTCCCATATCAATCATCTCCCTCTCCTTCCCCTTCATCCCCCTCCATCCTCTTCACCATTTCCAAGCGACAGGACAACCACTCCCACCTCAATTTTCTCTCTACCAGCCAGGATACTCACCCTGAACTCACCGTTGATCTTCTAGAGCGTGAACTCAACACTCTCTTAGATCAAAACGCGACCGCTACACACCCGTCCACCGACGCGTACCATCACAAGAGGGACGAGCATGATGTACCCTCACCAACTCACTCCCCTGAGACCATACACGAGTCTTTGCAACGACAGGCCATCGCTATGTCTGACCTTGACTTTAACCACATCGCTGCGATGCTTCAAGCCGTCGCAGCCGAGGAGAATGCGAATAACGACAAGACACGCGCAGCGCCCGCATTCCATTCTCTGATCGCCGATGACCCACCTCGCATCATTTCACCCCGAATCAGCGACGCGCAAGGGGCTCTTTCTGATGACTCGCGGTTCCTATATGGCTCTGATAGTCATAGTGATACCCACGATGGTGAAACCTCGGGACCGCGAAAGCGCCAACGTCTAGAGTTGGACGAACACGAGCTGCCCCCCACGTCCGATGTGCAGAATGACTTTGGCGATATTTCGGATATTCTCAACCACTTGGTCCAGTTTGAGACCCCGCATGCGCCCCTGGGCCATGCCCAGGACTCTCGTGAAGCAGACGACGTCGTCGAACAGGTATTACAGCCATCTTCTGGCGCACATTCACCTATTCTTGGATCTGATCAGCAAGTGTCTACTACGCGGCATCCTGAGCAGCCTCAACAGCAACAGAAACGACCGACATTACCGACCACCACCACGACCCTCGGGAGCGATGCGTCCGTAGTGGCGGTCCATGAAAGCCGTGCATCAAGCTATTCGGCACGACCGCAACCCTCGCTATCCAGTATTCAACGGAAACGGCCAGAGCCACCTGGAGGTGACACAACTGTCTCGGATGGCAAGAAGCAACCACATGCGTGCGAAGAGTGTCGAAAGCGGTTCACGAGGCGGAGCGATCTGCTCAGGCACACACGGATACACACTGGCGAGAGACCGTTTGTATGCACTCATCCGAGTTGTGGGAAGAAATTTATTCAGGTACCCGTTCAAACTTTTCGTACCCTAACGCACGCGGACTAACTGCACTTTCATACTGGAAAGCGGTCCGCACTAGATGTACATATGCGTGTACACACTGGGGAGAAACCGCACGGCTGCGAGTATCCCGGGTGTAACAAGACGTTTGGTGACTCGAGTTCGCTTGCGCGGCACCGAAGAACACATACAGGCAAACGTCCATACAAGTGCGAGGATCCCGTCTGCGAGAAGACGTTCACGAGGCGAACGACGCTGACCGCGCACATGCGCACGCACGATCCCCATTGGGAACCAGATCCCAACATGTGCGCCCTTGTCATTCACGCCAATGCTTATCCTCTGCTGATTCACTCATAGTAAGTATGATTTCAAGCCCAAGAAGCGAAAACACAGTGAAACTGGTAACCACGAGGGGTTCTCTGAAGACGATGACTTGGAGGAGTCAGTGCGCACGATATCCGCACTGTTACAAGATACAGAAGGGAATGTCGCGATTATTCCACCGCATATACTTGCTGTTGGTGTGAGCAATGTTCGTACCCCAGTGGACCGGGGTATGACCGAAGTCGACGATCACGAGTTGGAGTCACGAATGGCCAACATCAATGCGCGAATAATTTCTCATACAATGGCGGAGGATGGTGAGGAAGAGGAGGTTGATGAGCTTGTAGATGAGCTGGAAGGGGATGGCGAGGAGGATGAAGGAAGAGGAGGGCAGGGTGTCCGGGAAGTCATGGAGGTGAATGTGTGGGATGAGGGAGACGACAGCGACGCATTCGCTGTGCCACTGAGGCCGCGGAAAGGGCGGGAGGAGGTGACTGTTCGTGCTGCTGTGGATTGCTGACTGTCCCTTCTGTGGGTAACGTGACGTGGGTCGGACCGGGAACGAGAACGGAACAACGGGTGCCTCCTTTTCAGCGGCGGCTGCGTCCCGGTTTGGCGGGCCAGACATCCTTGCCTAAATATCTCTTGGTCCCCCAAATTTCACTGTCTTTTCATCTCTACCATCATCGCCCCCCATGTCCCTCGAACTTCAACCCCCCAGTACGGAGATCCTTACCCTCACTCGGTACGTTTCCGGTCTCTACCTACCCCTCTCCTCCATCTTGACTACACACACTCGGTCTAGCCACGTCCTTTCCGAGCAGATCCGCCTCGGTGCCGTCGCGACAGGCGATCTGACTCTTCTTATCAATGCAATTGAATTCACTTCCAAGTTTATTGCCTCTAACGTGCGCAAGGCACGCCTGATTAATCTGTTCGTCCCTCTCCCCTTCTCCACTTCGTTGTAAACCATCGATTAGTGTTGGTTTGGCTGGCGACACAAATGTACAAGGCGAAGAGCAGAAAAAGCTCGACGTGCTTTCGAATGATATCATGGTCAATTCCCTGCGTGCGTCACGCAAGACCGCTGTGCTTATATCAGAGGAGCTCGATGCGGCCGTCATCATCGAAAAGGAATACAAGGGAAAGTATTGCGTCGTATTCGATCCACTCGATGGAAGCAGCAACATCGATGCCGGTGTGAACGTTGGCACAATCTTCGGAATATATAAAGTTGTGAGTAATATCCTCGAGTAGCCGAGCGCTTTGTGAAATGCTCGATCTGTAGCGGGAGGGATCGGAAGGCACTATTGAGGACGTTTTACGGCCCGGAAAAGAAATGGTTGCTGCCGGGTATACGATGTGAGCTTCTAGACTTCAATCAGTGAGTCCCAACTTGACCATGATCCTTTAGGTACGGCTCTTCTGCGAACCTTGTCCTTTCCACAGGCAACGGAGTCAATGGTTATACGCTCGACCCTTCGCTCGGCGAATTCGTCCTCACTCATCCTGATATCAAGATCCCTCCGCGCGGCAAAATTTACTCATTCAATGAAGGGAATTCGCTGCATTTCCACCCTCCTACCATTAACTATCTCAACAGCATCAAGTACCCACCGTCCGGCAAATCTCCGTATTCCGCGCGATATATCGGAAGTATGGTTGCTGACGTACATCGAACGCTGTTATATGGTGGCATCTTTGGGTATCCAGACGACAAGAAGAGTAAGAACGGCAAGCTCAGGCTCCTTTACGAGGCGTTCCCTATGGCCTTTTTGACTGAGCAGGTATGCAGCATGTGGCACTTGTCCTTGGTTGGGGGTTATCATTGACGATACCTGATATTGTCAAGGCTGGGGGGATTGCCACAACCGGTACCAAGCGCATCCTCGACATCGTGCCAAAAAGCATTCATGAGCGGTCCAGTGTGTATTTGGGTAGCAGGGATGATGTGAATGACGTGATCAAATTCTATGTGGCAGAGGCAAAGTCTGCGTGACGCAGGGCAGGGCTCTACCCAATGAGCGGCTCAATTATCGCCTGCGTCGCATTCCAATGTGCCTCGTCGTGTCGTAATACGGAAAGGAGGAAGTTGCTGTAACCGATTGTTTAGATTTAAATTACCATTTGTAGCAAGGATTGATCAAATAAAAAAACATCGTATCAACGGTTGTGTTCGACAATCTCAGCCTCATTGGTCATGACACAAGCGTCTCTTCTCACTGGATGGAGCCGTGGGGAAACATACTAATAAGGGGGAGGGTCAAGTGAACTTCTCGAGAGTGGTGGGAAGCAATATCGCACCTTCTCGTCATACTCGTGTAATACTTCAGCGGCGATAATTGTTCGGTCCTTGAGTAACGCCTCATAAGTCGTCGTTAAGGCGTGTACCTGGAAGAAGGCGTATATTTGAACAAAGACGAAGATTAGAGATCGAGCCAGGCGAGAACGGTGAAGCGACGATAGTGCGCGAACCTGAAAACTGACGCCCACCATGATGACGGCCATCATGATCCAGTTGCCCGCGTTCCATAACATCCACAGAAACACGTGAACGGGCGAGTATATGCAGAAGAGCATGAGCCCCCGTTCGCTCGGCGTCCATACCTCGAGCTCTTGCACGCGCTGGCCGCCGTAGGCGCTGCTACCCGGCGAGGAGGACAGCGTGATGCCGAGGAGGAAGCGCCAGAATGCGAGGAACATGCTCCACGCGCGTGTGCGCAGGCGGCTTGTGAGCGCGGGCGGGTCTGTTGGCGCCGAGACGAAGCGCGCGTGTGGGGACGCGACGGGGTCGGGCTGGTGGTAGAGGTGGTAGAGCTTGGTGTCGGTGAATAGGAAGAGCGCATTCAATGACGCTGCGAGGATCAAGAGACATGACATTGGCACAGTCTTTGTATTTTATTTTTTAAATTTCGAAGAAAAGCAAAAGTCAGTACACCCCTGGGCTGAATTGGGTGGGCGACGACGTACCCAGTCGAACCATGCGACGTTGTTGTCTTCACGATACATGTCTTCCCAGCCGACGTCCGAGTCTGGAATAGATCGTATCTGGGAGATGCGCACGCAGAAATGGATGAAGTGTAATGTGCCGCCAATGAGATAGGCGGATGTCCTTGGAGTGGGGAGCGGGACGTTGTTCGGGAAAATGGAAATCTCAAAGAGGATGCGGGACGGCAAAGCAGTGATTCTCGTGCCCAACGTCAGTCAGACTGTCATAGTTCGAGCAAAAAGACGAGAACGAATCACTTTTCATACAGGCCCTTCTTGCGTACGGCGCGCTTGACCGATGTACCCTTCCCGTTCGGGCTGTCGATGTTGCTGATCCGCCCGCCGCGGCGCTTGGGACCTAGTGGAAAGTACGGCGGGGAGCGCAAGCCCCGCGCCGCCTCCCAGTCGAAGGGCAAGCTCGCAGAGAGCGAGGGAGACTCGAGCGGGGATCGGGTGATTGGGTAGGACGTGCGTGTCCTGGGTGTGGTGGATTGTGCTGGGGATGAAGTTGGAGTGGTAGAGGGAGATTGGGTCATACGATGATTAACAGGATGGGATTGGCGTCTCGGGGACGCCATAGCATTTGCCTGGGCAAGACGACGAAGGTCCATGGTATGCCAGGCCCAAAGGCCAAATGGTGTAAAAGTTGGAACTGGAACGACCAAAAGCCTCGCGTCTTTCACGCGTTTGGTCACGTTATGTCATGCCTCTGACCCGGTCACCGGGGTTCCCCGAGGAATTCGAATTAGTTTCCGTGGGAAAACGATATTCCCTTTAGAAGAAAACGTGGCACCCACAACCGCACGAGGCATCACGCCACGTGGAATTTTTTTGTTTGTACACCATTACGTAATACACACAAATGCCTACAAAAGGAAATATGACAATGGTATTTTTAAAAGGTTGGCCGTTTCGGGACCAAGTTGAACATTCTCCCCAATTTACATCTCTTCCCTGTACATCCATCACCTTACCTTTCGTCCGTCAGGGACTTCACATCCTTCTCCTATCTTCAATCCCGTCCTCTATTTTTTTTTACAAACATAACTTCCACCCAGCACCCCCGCACCACCACCTCCTTGTCGCCTTCGAACTCGATCAGCGTCAGGATGGCTCAACCCTCGTCTTCTCATCGTGATCGCGAGCGAGAGGGGCACTCAGGTCGTTCGGAACGCTCTACCCACCGTCATCATAGAACCATTTCTTCCACGACACTTCTCCTCGTACTTTCCCTTATTCTCGCCGTTCTCGCGGTGATGTTGTCCCTCCCCAACCAAAGCTCCTCTGCGGGCACGCCTGGAGACCCTGCTACTCAAGGGGTTTGGAGCGTACTCACACCCAAGCGATCTCAAGCTCTTATTGCCCGTGAAAGGGATGTTGCAGTGCGTGAGGCAGAGGTCGCCCGCCGTGAAGCCGAGATCCTCGCTGGCGCACCCGGTGGTGTCGTTGGGTCTGGCCCAATCTCAATCCCGTCACCCTGCCCTCCTTGTGTGGCACAGGCGACCTTTGAACCTCCTCCGATCCAGACCGTCATCAAGGAGGTTCTCCAGGATAAGGAGCTTACGCCTCCGGGATGGTGGAAGGACAGCAACGTGCGGTTCGATGACATTCTCGACCGCGAACTCAACATTGCCGAGCGCGAGCGCGAGATCAGCCGTCGAGAGGAGACTGTTAATCGTCGTGAGCATGACGCATCTCGTCGTGAGGCTTGGATCATGGAACAACTTGCGTAAGTTGTCTGCTATGTATCTCGAGCACCAGCTAATAGCACCCGATTCAGTACTCTCGGCGGTGAAGTTGAGGAAGAAATTATTTACGAACCGGCTGGATCTAGACGCAGACCATCCAAGGTACCACCGCCTCTCTACCGCCGTCCCGAGCTCTGAGACGAAGGAGGTTCTGAATTCGTCTCGTTTTCCCACTTCCGTCAGTTGAAGTCTCTGTGATATCCTTCCTCCCACACTCCTTCGTCCGGGCTTGGGGGACAACGGTTTTTCATCTCTTTTTTTGTCCCCCTAGTTCCCTGTAGCCTTGGAGCCATTTTGGTCCTGACGCGTCAAACAAGTCGCGTCGTTCGGAATCAATCCTGCTCGATCAGGTAGACGCGTCTACACGTGATGTGCCACGGGTCGATTGCTTGCTTAAGCAATCTCCGCGTGTCGAACCAAATAGGGCTCCAAGGCTACAATCCCCATGAATGAGTTCGGGAATAGTTTCGCTGACGCACTTCTTTTTCCATCTATAGGAAGTCCCACCCGTTCTAATTACAGAGATTGAAACTGCAACACGTACCGTAACCCAAGTTCACATTGAAACCCAGTTTGTGCCAAATGAAAAAGTCAAAGTTCCCCCACCTGCCAATACCCGCCGCGTCGCCAATCCCACTCCTTCTCCGTACTCAACTTCGTTCTCTACCGCGTTGCCGAAAACTACTTCAGTTGAGGTGCTGATAGAGCATGAGGAGGCTGTTGTACGTGAGGAACCCATTGAAGTGGAGGAAATTATTGAAGAGCCGAGGAGGCGTTCGGTTCGCAAGCCGCCTCCGCCTCCTCCTGCTTTCCCACCTGCTGCATATAGACCTGCCCCGCAGCGCTGGTGGTAAGTATTATGGGATGGTGGTTAATTGACGATCACGAAACTGTTTTGGCTTGTATTGACTATTCACCTTTTTTTTTGCTACGTATTTCTATTGTCGCTGCTTGCGGCGCCTTGGTGCTATCGAGTTAACCTTCTTGTTTTGACGTTATTCATCCTGCGATACCTACGTTTCTGATTTTTACTGTTGCTTACGAACCCTGACGACAAATGGAAGGTTACTCACAACGATAACGACCGCACTCGGTTTTTTGAAGTATATATAGTTTGTAAAGTAAGTAATGTGAATGACCACGTGCGAGGAGCGTTTGTTAATGTTTGGTGACTGCCTTTCTGGCGCGTCCTTTCCTCGGTCTGTCTCGCTCACTTGCGTTCTGACTTGACACTTCAACGCGCCCTGTCTTGTACAATCAACTTGTCACTCGCGTGGCCCCTCACCTACCTCACATGGCCGCTATCTCCCACGAGAACTCCCCCAATTCCAATTTGGGTCCATACACGCAGACCCCAGCTCCATCCAAAAACTCGACCTTTTTCCCTTTCGCGAATGCCTACTCCCGGTTCGCCAGCTGGCGTGCAGCGCTCGGGCTGCCAAACCCGGGTGCTGTAGAGAACTTGCAGAAGGAGGTCAAAAGTGAGCTTTTCGCCATTATTTTCAAAGGTCGGCCAGACGTGACTTGTGCGGTGACACAGCAACACACTTAAACAACTTCATCTTCGATGGCGCGCGAGCGGACCTTATGAAGGGACTGTCTATGGATCCGGCTTTTCAGGTCACCCATTCGTTCCAGTTGGCCTCGCAATCCGCGCCCCCAACTTATTCATTCGGTGCGCTGTTCGCGAACGCCAAAGTGAGTTACGGAATGCCACCGTGCGACTTGTCATTTTTTTTAACGCCGGCATTCCCCCAAAAGGTCCTTTTACAAGGAAATGTTGATCACGAAGGCAACGTCTCCGGACGATTCCAGCAAAACTGGTCAGCGTCAAATACTTCCAAAGTACAGGCGCAGGTATGTCGATGGCTTGATGTGCGCTCGAATGACCAATTGACGTTTACGGCATCACAGCTCGGGACGCAACCTGGCCATACCATGATACAACTGGAGCACGACTATTCGGGTCAAGACTACACCCTGAATGCTAAAGTCATCAACCCGTCACCGTTGGACGGCTCCGGTATCTACGTTGGGAGCTACCTCCAGTCCGTGTCGAAGAATTTAGCGCTGGGCATCGAGACACTCTACCAATGGGCTGCTCTTGACCAAGCGGAAATGTCGTCATCGTATCTTGCAAAGTTGACGGGCTCTGATGGGAAGTGGATCGCAACTGCACAGTTCCAGCCGATTGGTGTGCTCCAGGCTACCTATTGGCACAAGCTCAGCGATAAGGTGGAGGCAGCTGCAGACTTGCAGGTGATTGCGGCTCCGATGCGCCGCGATGCGATTGCCACAGTTGGCACGAAGTATGATTTGCGTATGTCGACATTCCGGGCACAACTGGACTCGACGGGCAAGGTGTCAGCGTTTCTGGAGCAGCGATTTGCACCCAGCTTCGCGTTCACGCTTGCTGGAGAGATAGACCACTTCAAAGTGCGTGTCCCGTTTCTCTCCCGTCGCTTTTTTTTAAGCATCTTGATGTCCCTCAGAATGCTGCCAAGGTTGGCGTCGGTGTGATGATCGAGAGCACAAGTTTGACACCCGAGGAGATGGGAATGGTACCGCCACCTGGACAGCCACATTTTTAGCCATCTATCACCTACGATTTGTCTGATATACTAGACTAATTCATCGCTAGCATAACGCACTACTCTCTACGCTGACCGGACAACGGGCCGACTCGGTTAACCGGACCATGCGTGAGAAATTGACTTTTTGGACAAAAGTTCTGTCCCTTTTGTGTCCCATTCGTCTCGAGGTATGGCTCCGCTACTTGCGGTGAAGAATCTCTCCTGTCTCCGGCCAGAAGGCGATTCTATATTTTTAAACGTTAACTTTGACGTAAACGAAGATGACATCATCGTCATGCAGGCGGGCAGTGGAGTTGGGTCAGTCTTGTTGCGTTTCCCGTGTCCCCGATGCTCATCGTCATCGCCGTCTCGTGTGCAGAAAGACAACCCTGTTGAAGTGTATGGCTCATCTTAATCTCTACTACGGAACTATAGAGTTCAGAGGAAAGTGAGTCGCCACACTCTGTCATTGTCCTCGTCGACATGTCTTACTGGGGTGCCAGATCTCCCAAAGCTTATGGTATGGCAGCCATCCATAAAGACCCAAAAGAGCTTCTCACGAATGTAATGATATAGGCATCCCCACGTACAGAACCTACGTCCAATATATCCCCCAACGACCTTCACTGTTACCGGGCACACCGCGCGATCTAATCGAGACGCTCTCCACATTCCGCTCACGACACGCTCCAGACCGCCCATCCAGAGACCACGACCAAATCAAAGCCTCCATGGACTTGGCCGAAAAATGGGAAATCAAGACGGAGCTCTGGGACCGGCCATGGAGCTCGCTCAGCGGGGGGGAAGCCCAGCGATTATCGCTCGCGATCGCGTACGGGCTCAATCGCGCTGAGATCTTGCTGCTCGATGGTGCGTGCTTCACTTTTTTGTTGCCACCATGACAACGCGCACGCGTTGTCAGCCACCACACATACATACATCCGTTTCAATCTCAATAATACTTTGTGCTTGGTTTTGGTTGCTTACTTTTTTTACTTTATAGAGCCAACCTCCGCGCTCGACCCCCAGTTGTCCAAGGCGGTAGAGAAGACGCTTATGAACGACATTGCGAACCCGGATAAGGCTCTCAAAGCTGTTATCTGCGTCACACATTCGGAAGAACAAGCGTATCGCCTCGGCAACCGGTTTCTCCGTCTTACACCCCATGGGATAGAAGAACAGTCCCAATCCCGACTCGAAGCCTAGAGGGGTACGGCGGGATGTCGTCGGTTTTGTTCTTTCTGGATATCATTAATTTTAGATTAGATGAACCTATATATGTGTCGATAATACACGCAATTCGGCGTCATAATTCCATGCACCGTGACGATTCAGATAGTCGACATTCGTCTAGTCTCAGATCGCCGCGAATGCTTTCATCGCGTTCCTGTGCCGGACATGGGATGTCCGGACTTGGCGACCCCAAGCCCGACTCTTCAAGATAACTTTGAGTCTGTATTTGCACATTTTGATCTCAACGCGTCCTCAGGGTTGTAGACGTACAAAATGGACCCCCGTTGTTGGACCTTTAGCTCAATCGGTAGAGCTTTGTACTTATGAGGTTACCTTGACCTATTTATGCAAGGGTCCCGAGTTCGATTCTCGGAAGGTCCACTTTTTTCGCCATTATAATTGTTGCCTTCTTGATCTATTATTTCATGGGACGTTCCTCCTGCTGCACTTTTAAAATTGCTGGGGCATGCCATGTCGAGAAGTGGAAGTGCTGCTTCATGATTGTGACAAGGTGGAAATGTTTTTGTGGCGACAGAGAAAGAGAGAGAGAGAGAGAGGGTATACTAAGCTAGGACCGAACCCGAACTACTGGCACCCCCGACTTGCGCTCTCGATGCGGTGGCGGCTGCCAAAGCTTGACGGGCGTCGTCGGGGTTGTGTTCGATCCACGTCGAGAGGACCTGCGCCATCCTGGAATTCTGATCAAGCTTGTCTTTGAGCTTCTCGTACAGCTCCATGTCCCGCGCATTGGCAATGCGCTCGAACTCCGTGCGGGTTTGCGTGACGATGGGGACGATGTGTTCCTGCACCTGCGCTACGACAGATGCCTTGATGGCTTCCATGAACGAACCAGAAAGCGGCAGCACCGGTTCCACCGGCCGCGTGAGCTTGGCATGCGCCGCCAAAGCGCTCCGCAGGGTCTTGGCCTCCTCCTGGAGACGCGCAAGGGCCGCAGCATTCTCTTGGTCGGTCTTCACCAACTGCAGAGGTGTGGAGCAGAGTGAGAGGGGGTAAAGGCAGGCGGGGGGATAAGCGAAATGACTACGGTACCTGAGCGAGCGACTCGCGATCCGTGGCGTCCTGCTGCTTGGAGAGATCTTCGTCGCGCTGAAGCACGTCTAGCCGCGAAATGAGGTCCGCCATCTCATGCGCGAGATCCGCGATGTCTCGGTCGGCCTGAGCGATGCTCTCATCGAACGCCTGGATCGTCTTGGCGGTCTGCGGACCGAGCTGGGCCTCCACCACCGCGGCGAGATCGGCACTCTGCGCGATCTCCTCTATTTTATCGTCCATGTGTACTTCGAGTTGCTCCAGGACATTGTGAGAGTGTTGGGTCATGTCGTTCTCGATCTCCTGCAGACGGTTTTCGATCTCCCGGATGGTGTCCCCAATAGATTCGATATCCTCGCGCACGTCTTCCGAGGTTGTAGCTGCGACGTCAATGCCTCCATCGGAGAGGCGTCGTCGTTTCTTAGCGCGGATGTCTCCCTCGCCGCTGCTGCCGGTCGCTGCTGCGCCTTCATCTGTGCTCGACGGACCTGTGGTGCCGGAGCGACCGAGGCGCCCTTCGTACAAGCTCTCTATACGCTTGTACAATTGGCCGACGCTGTCTGCCAAGCCTCCCAATAACGTCTTTGCCTCTTTCAGCTTGACCTCCATGTCGCCAACCTTTTGAGTAGGAACGGAGGGCCAGAAATCCGTTTCGGACAACTTGCTGATGGCGCTGTTCAAGGAAGTCTTTTTTTTCTCGCAGTTGGCCTCGGCATTTTTGAGGCCGGCTCGAAAGGCGTCTTTGACATCAGAAGGGAGGGCGTCGAACGCGGCCGACTGAACTTGACGTCGACGGGACTGCACATCCTTCTCCAGTTTGCCAAGGTCCATGTATTCTTGAGTAGCATCTGCCATCAAGCTGCGGAGAGGTGAGAGTGCCGTCGGAAAGTGATCAGGTCGGACTTACGCGAGACGCTTCTCCCACAGAGCTCGTCGTTGTTCGGACGTCAACTCATCTTTTGATGGCGCGGGATATATCGAGGGAGGTGGGGAGAGAACTTCCGTGAATGTCCGTGAGAGTCGCGTTTGGGCAGGAGCGGGCGTCGTAGAGGCAGTTGCGGATGCGGGCTTTGGTGCGGTAGACGCCGCGTTGCCAGAAGGCATGGGCACGGCTGTATTTTTGAGAGAGCTGGCGGGAAGGGCACTCGTCCGCTTTTCGGATGAGGAATGGCCAGTGCCTGTTGACGGTGGCGGTGGTGGAGGTTTTGACACGCTCTTGTAAGCGGGATCTGGTCGATCGTCTGAGTGGGGACGCTTATTGGTAGAAGAAGCGGGGCGCTCGTATGAACTTGAATGACGAGGAGGCCGAACGTCACGGGTGACGTTGAAAGAGCTGTCATCCCGCCGGGGACTTCGTGGACGCGAGGTCGGGCTGCGGCCACGGCGATGTGTACTGCTACTACTCCCACGGGGCGGCGTTCGCCTTGAGGATTCGAAAGAGCCTCGCTGGCGATCGACCGAGGGTGACCGCCGTCTTTCACGCCCACGATAGGATGTGGGTGATGAAGTAGAATGTCGAGGTGAGAGGACTTCGCCAGGGGATCTCCTGTTGTCGGCATAGGCGACAGAACCAGTGCTCATATCGTCTAATATTCTACCCCATTCCGGGTCGGACGGATGAATGAAATGGCAGGTTAGTGCTGGGCGCGGGCAGCCAGATTCGCTGCCTCTTCGGACTGGGTTACCTTGGCGATCGAAAAACTGCCGTACGGTCTGCATGAGCTCTTGCGAGTACAATACGGAAGGTGGCATGAAAGACGAACATGACAACGACGAGATTTCGGAGGACCGTGTCCGCGCATTGTCATCGTTGTGTGAGCGTGTACTAATCTTTAAACAAACAAAATGCCTGGTCGGAAGCAGGGATGTATGGTATGTACAGCTGATCCGCGTGAGATGTGGCCAGGCATAAGCGTGGACGCTACTGCAACTACACCCAATCCTCTTCACTCCTACCGTTAGAGTCACACGTTACACGTCATTACCCAACCAAAACCAAGGGTCAGATATCCTCGGACCGTTCTGAGTGACAAGTAAACGAGAGTCCGTCATCTAATCTAGTACGCAGATTGGGTCAGTGAGTGCGGGCAAGCAACATTCGATTCCACCCCCAATGCTTCACAAATCAAATCGTAATGTTATTCGAATTATTGACATACCAGGGTCATTATCCCAACGAGTGCTGAGCATCACGATTTGATATAGTATGATTTTGGTCTTGTTGGGGCCACAGGGGTGACCATGTCGCAAAGGGATCATAGATGACCAGCATTCAGGGCGCAATGAAATGCCAGGCGTTGGGTTAGATATGAGGCGAGGGCCCTTGCATTGGCTGGAGTAGGATGTTCTAGGAGAGGGACTCCTTGGGTGGTCGGTGGGGTGCAGAGGCTCCTCGGTGTAGCCATGGAACCCGCAACATAGTACTCTAACTCCAATAACGTTATGCAGAGCGGATTGCGACAGCCCTAACCCATACTAGATTTGTATGTGAGGGCAATCGAAGGCGAGGAGTAGGTGTGCAGTGCAGCAGTAGACTGAGGTGGAAAAGGGACAGCGACAAGCGAGTTGAGCCCGCGGAACAAATGGCCTGCGGAACACCGATTTAAATACGAAGGCGTCAGATACCCGAATACTCTTCATCCTTCGCAACCAACTGGGGCCTCCACGCCAAACATGATCACACCCTGGAGGTATCTCCTCCTGGTCGTCATCGTCATTGTATGTTTCATAGTCGCACAAGGGGTCATAACAGTGTTTTGACTCCTCTCCCCTTCTCAAGCTCGGATTCCACTTCATCCTCACCGTATCTCACGAGGCATATGGCAATGCCACATCCATCTCTCGCTTCCTCGGGCCAGGAAAGCCGTCCCAACAAGATCCGAGTGTCATCCCAGAGTATTACCACTGGCCACAAGACAACGCCACTGACTTTGATCGGAATCGCCGGGCCAACGCCGTCATCGTCATGTTGGCGCGCAATGGCGATCTCAACGGCGTGGCAAAGAGCGTCAAGCAAATGGAGGACCGCTTCAACAAGCGCTTCAACTATCCCTACGTCTTCCTTAACGAAGAGGCGTTCACGGATCAATTCAAGGAGTGCGTTACCACTTTCACGTGGCTAATTTATTTTACCCGCTCATCGCATGGCCGATTCGACGGGTAGGAGGGTATCTGAATTAACCGATGCGACTGTCGAGTTTGGTCTTATCCCTCCGGATCATTGGCACCAACCCGACTCGATAGACGAGGAGAAGGCGTCCGCAGCACGAGACGCTATGGCGCAGAATAATGTGATCTATGGAGGTACGCACTAGACCAACTTCCCCGTGGACAGGCTTTCGAACATGACCGAACCCCTTAGGTAGTCTACCGTAAGTCTAGAGTTTCGCTCATCCCGGTCGTGGTATTGACCCCCCAAAGATACCGAAACATGTGTCGGTTCAACTCGGGCGTAAGCACACCCCTCCTTTGACCAGACAGTCTGACTTAGTTGTCCCTAGTTCTTCTTTAGGCATGAACTTTTAGCCAAGTACAGATACTATTGGCGAGTGGAGTAAGCTACGTATCCTTGCTGCGGCGGGCATAGTTTCCCTAATTGCCATCTCAGGCCGGATATCACCTTTTTCTGCGACCTTGATTTCGACCCATTCCTCTTCATGCAAGACAACCAAAAGGTTTATGGTGCGCATAAGAGCGAATCCATTCTTTGCTAGTTCTGAGCGCGTGCAGGTTTCACCATCGCCCTTCCCGAGTACGGCGAGACGATTGAAACGTTATGGAAAACCGTTAGAGGTTCGCATCATTATTCCGGACTCAGGGCGCATTCTTTTAATCCGCTTCGTGCTACCCTAGAGTTCATGGAACAGAATCCGGACCTCATTGCCTCGAACAATGGATTAGGGTTCCTCTCCGATGATAATGGACACACTTACAACAGATGTCATTGTATGTTTCGTCAACTGTCTAGTCCTCGCTGCCTACTGATCGCGCGCAGTCTGGAGCAATTTCGAGATAGCAGATCTCGATTTATGGCGCGGAGAACCGTATATGAAATTCTTTGAGCATCTTGACAAGGCCGGTGGATTCTACTACGAACGCTGGGGCGATGCGCCAGTGCACTCGATCGGTGCTGCTTTGTTAGCCCCGAAGGAAAAGTTACATTTCTTCCGTGAAATTGGCTATCGCCACGAGCCATTCCAACATTGCCCAGTTAAAGAAGTACACAAACAGGGTAAATGCTGGTGCGATCCGGAGGACAACTTCGGTGAGTCACGCCGCTCCCCGCTGTACGCCACAGCCTAACTTTTTTGTGGGATAGATTACAACTGGTATTCATGTTTGCCCAAATTTGACCGCCTTTTCGAATAGTTTATGTCCATCCTTGTTGTGCACTATTTACTATTAATCCCATGAATTAGACGACAGCCCGCGGCCATTCTATGCTGGAGTGAATTTTTAAAACCGTGTTTGCCACCAGGGGCAAAGATCATAGGATGGACTGAGAATAGTACTGATACTACAACACAGGACAGTAAGGCGCAAGTGAGACGAGTGGAGGATGGTACCAGACTTACTGAATCGTACAAGCGGGTCCATGTTGAGCCGAGCGATGTGTCGATGAGCTTGTCGACGTGTTCCGCCACAAGCGAATGTGTAAGAGCTTGCTGGAAGCGTTCCCGCAGCTGCGCCGCGGTCTGCTCTCCGGATGCTGCAAAACACGGAAGCGTCGAATCTTCCGTCGCGTCGCACCTTCGTCAGCATCACATCCGCGGCCCAGGACATATCGTGCCGTACCTTTTTGCATGAGTTCCACCATGGTGACGATTCTGTCGCAGTGTTTTCGCGCCGCCTCGAATCCCTCGTGGAATAGTTTGCGGAATTCTCGTAACGGCTCGCCGTCTGGCCCGCCCAGCACCTCGACGTACTCGAGGGGCATCTTGAACGGCGCAGCTTCGAACCCGATGTTCCCTGGTGAGTTGGATAGCATAAACCCAAAGTCAATATGGATCAAGTGACCATCGCGGTCCAATAGGATATTGCCGTTGTGGCGATCTTTGATCTGGAGAAGGTAGGATATTAGAGAATAACCGGCTAGCGATTTCGCAAAGTTTCGCTGGGCACGGGCAAACTTTGCGGAGGATGGATCCCCATATGTCTAAAAAATATATAAGCAGAAGCCTCGATAAAGCGGCGTAACACACATTCTTGAAATGGTCCATAAGGGTGACGTGTCCTAATTGTTCTCCTGCTAACCGTCGCGCGTACTCGGCTTTTTTGATAGAATGTATCGATACGGCATCCGTGATCGTTTCCACGAGACCGGAAGAACCCCCTGTGATGAGGATACGAAAGCTTAAGAAAAGGGTCAGAACCATCCCCTGCGTAAACGGGGCAGTGGCGTACTATCGCACCCAACACTGGCAGTTTTCTTCTTTCCATATACGCAGGAACTCTTGAATAAGCTGAACAGCGAGCTGCTCTTGCCGGAGGTCGCCACCAGTCTTGACTATCACTGATAAGCAGTCCCAAGTGACTTTTCAAAGGGCGTCAGGAGAAGAGATCAGGCAGAATCAATGGAGACATGCCTAGGTGGCCGTACGGTGACTCTTGTCGTACTCGACTTTTCTTTGCTGCCCAGCTCTCACTGAATACAACCGCAGATGGATCTACCTTGTTCAGTTCCCGCCGTATGATGCCCTCATCCTCCATTGTATTCATCATTGGCACGCCTATTCTCAGCGCGCTATGACTGTCGTGATTCTCCCGCGTTCGCTGCATGCGCTCCTCCTCGAGTGCTAGCATCTCGTCCATGATGCGGTTGCGAATTGCCGCTGCCTCGGATGATTGGAGTTTTGGGCGTTGTGAGAGCGATGAGGATTGTTCTTGAGAAACTGCAGCCAATGACGGATGCAACGGGCCACCTTCGCGGGCAGTTGGAGACGGTGGGGCAACTACAGTGAACCATGAAGAGCCAGAGAGCCACTTTGATGGCCCTGGCGTGTTCGGCGGGCGATCTTGGGTTCCCGACGACGCGCTAACTTGCTCCGGTACGAGACTGGAGTTCAGCTGAGAAAGCATCACGGCAGCTGTACGCATTCGCTCGGAATAGTCCTCCAGAGTTAAATTTCGAGTCTGGGCCGATCGGGATTGTGTGATCTGCTGAGGTGTTGTCGGCCTGCGTGAGTTGGAGCGCTGATGGTCAGGGGACGAGGTAGGTAGACCGGTGAGATTTTGTTCAATAGAAGGGGTTGGTGGTTGGGACGTTGAACGAGACCAGGCAGCCAAGTCAAGATCCTTATTTTTCGGCGTTGGGCGAAGAACTATAGAGTCAGAAAGATCAAGGGGCCTCGACCTCAATGATTCCTGATCACCATAGAGTTGCTCAATGAGGTCTATTTCTTCTTCCTCTTCATAAGCTGGTGACAATGAAACGGCCTCCGTAATTGCTGCAGCGGGAGCATGTGAAAATGTTCCGCTTTGCATCTCTGGAGTGTCGTTTCCAAGCACAGCGTCAGATACGTTTATCCGAGCAAGTGGTGTATCCTGGTTAGCGGAAGGCGTGGATGAGAACGGGATGAGATCATTTGACGTTCCCTTTTTGCTGTTTTCCTTGGCCACAATCTTCTGCAAGGTAGACTTATTATGTCGACTGTCCGGGTCAAAATCTAGGTCGCCATGAAGAACTTCAACCACCAATAGATAAGGAGCACGCTCTGCCGAGTTCAGCACAACGCATTCACCAGGCGGTATTCGCACAATACGATGATGGGGTGTGGGCACAGACTGGGGGGATGCAACTTCATCAGCGCTACCGCACCACAGTGGCATACAAACCTGGGGACTATTAGTGCGACACTCGTTGAACATCGTACAACCTACCTCAGCGGGTAGTCGGTGGTTGAGGGCCGTCAACTCAGCACGTAGGGCACTGACTCGAGCAGGCTTGGGAACCACCACGAGTCTGTTCGAGATGCTCTCTAGATTTAATATGAATTGGATCTATGACGCAAGTCAATGTCATATTGAAGGTAGAAGGGGCTTCACAAACCTCAGACCGACAAAAGTGACACCGTAACAGGTGTATCTGTGACCCGAAGTCATAACTGTTCAGCAACATTTCCGAGGCATTCGAAGGAGTTGATTGATGGTTTTGAGACAACGATGGGACGGATTGCGTTACCGTTGGAGGAGTCGTTGGGTCCATCTGCCCTAAAGGATCATCTGAGAATCTGGGTGGCCGTTCCTCCATTCGAAGGAGAGGGAGGTTAGGGCTAGTGCGCGCTGCTCGGATCACCTCGCGCTGTTGCCCTCCAGCAATGCCATTTTCAGGGTTTGCTCCTTCAGAAAGTGCGGGGGAACGTTTGGGGACGTCTGCATCATCTACACCTTCCAAGTGGTGACTGTCAACGTCATCGTTCTCGGGGGGCCGTTCGTACAACGGAACGACTTTTCCGTGCACCAAATCGTCTTGGTGCCGTTCTAGGCTTCTGACACCCTTCCCTCGTCGATCTATTCGCCCCTGTTCGACAGCAACCTCTCCCATGACTCTTGAAAGCGCCGGGAGACCAGGTGCACTGGCAAATACCACACTCATGCCAATTAATGCAGGGTAAACGCGAGGTTTTACTTTCTTCCGCAAGAACTGGGGTAAGACCGGGAAAGAGAGCCCAGGATATGCCGAGGCCGCGGGTGGCGGCAGGTCCCCGAATATTAGCTCATGGCATATCAGCAACGTGCGTTGGCATATTAAGAGTGTATCGGGATTATGATTGGTACTTGAGAAGTCCCTTAACGATGCTTGCATGAACCATAGCGTCTATGCTCGTGAAAAATGCGATACGGGTATTAGAACAAGCGGACTACACACAAGCATGGCTATGTGAGTGGACTTGCGAGAAATGTCCATAACAAAGCATTCGAGTGCCCGTGATCGAGATGGTCTGGAGACAAGTAGGTAGCTAAGACGAGGTGTCAAAACGATTTCGAGGGTGTTGCAAAACGAACATCTGTGTTCACCAAATGAAACCCCAGACGTCCCGAAGCTCGTCGATCGTGAATTCCCTTAGCCGGCGAGTGAGGTAGTACGTGATGCCGATGTTGTTGGAATATAACATGAGATATCGTAAGGCGACATGGACGGAGAAGTAAGAAGGGGAAAGAAACAAGCGAAGGAGGAGGGCATGGGACATGATGGTGGGGGTACCGAGACCGCCGTGACCGCACTCTCTTCGCTAAATCGTGTGCATTTCGGTGGCCACGTATCGTATCTCCTCCTTGTCCTTCCCGACCATGCTCGTCCTTCTGCCACTCCTTTCCTTACTTACTCTTCCGGCCATCGCTCTCGCTGCACAAGACAGCCCGCACGACCGGCTCGTTAAGCTTGCCTCAGCGAACAAGGGTATCATCAACCTCGACACCAACACGTTCGACTTGCTCACCTCGTCCAAACGCGACTGGTCGGCCTCCATTCTCTTCACTGCACTTGACAAAAAACGGAGATGCAATCCATGCAAGTGAGCCACGTTTATGCTCTCCTTGCGGCTCGAACTCATTCAGCGCGCAGAGAGTTTAATCCCTCTTGGATAACCGTAGCCAAGGCATGGTCAAAGGTACCATCATCCAAGCGCGACTCGCACTTCTTCGCTACTGTCGAGTTCGAGGGTAACCCCGCACTATTCCAAAAGGTAGTTTTTTCATTCACTCACGATGGCCTCCGGCTCAACGGGGAATTAGATGGGATTGCACTCTGCACCAGTTGTCCTCAACTTCCATCCAGCGGCAGGTCCCCGCAAGTCAGCCGAATTCGACACTCCTGTTTCCTACGACCTCTCCAAGTAAGTACAACCAAATGATTGTTCAGAATCTCAATCCGATCCGCCTTTGATAGAAGCCTCGATGCCCAACCCCTTGCCGAGCAGCTCTCTGCCTTCACACCCGTGCCTATCCCATACCGCGCACCGATTGACTGGGCCAAGTGGGGCACTTTGCTCTTCTTCGTCCTATCTGGCACCCTGTCTATTCGATTCCTAGCTCCTGTTCTCCGCAACCGCTGGGTCTGGGCGTCTATTACCGTATTCACTTCCCTGGTTATGACATCCGGCTACATGTTCACGCGCATTCGCGGCATGCCTATGACTGCCTCGGATGGCTCGTGGATTGCGCACGGCTTCCAGAGCCAATACGGTCAAGAAGTAACAGTCGTTGCGACTCTTTGTACGTAGCTTTCCTTCGGGTATCATGACAACTATTGATCCTGGTCCTCTAGATGGCCTGCTATCGGCTGCTTTCCTAATGCTCACGCTTGTGGCGCCCCTCCAACCTTCGCCTACCAGACAACGCATTCAAATCTATTTGTGGTGTGGGCTAGTGTCCCTTCTCTTCTCAATATTGGTGTCATTCTTCAAGGTGAAGCACGGCGGTATGACACATCTTTCTCTCCAGCGAGTCGTTGGATCTGATCTAACATCACCTCGGAACCAGGTTACCCTTTCAAACTTCTTCTGTGATTGGTTTTTTGGGTGTCTAAGAGATGGTGTTTACAGTCCCATAAAACAATTGCAATAAAATGCTACGTGACACGCTTCATAACACATAAATCAATTAGTGCAAGCGGATAGCTTGAACGCTGAGAACAAGACATAACAGTTGAATAATGCAACGATGCAGGGTTCTAAGTTACTGTAAAGGAGACGTTTTTGCAAGCAAAATATCCTCAAGTTGTCGCATCAGGCTGCTGAAAGACGTCCACGTAACGACTACGTATGTTGCGCTTCGTAGCTTGCGATCGCGGCCGACTAGGTGGCGGTGTAGGAGACCCAGAAGGACCCGGAGAAGGTGAATCTGTCATACGCGAAACGGGTGGAGACAGGCCATTCGCAATCCCATCTCCTGTTGGTGGTAAGGCAGATCGGGGACGAGGGACCATACGTTTTGGAGGAGATGCACTGAGATCAATAGCCGAAGCAGCGCGCGCTGGTGGGGGGGCTAAAGAAGCCCCGTTTGTCATCCTCGGAGCAGAACGGCCAGGAGACGTGGTTTGAGCCCGAGAAGGTGCTGGTGGTAGGGCGGCAGGTTGCGCGGCCTCAGCACCAACCTATAGTTAGACCTCAGTGAGGGAAAAAATTAAGACATCTGCAATCAAGGCCCACCTTTTTGTTCACCCAACGCTTGAGCTCCTTATCGTAAACAAAACTACTTTGCTCTCCAAGCGTAGCTTTGATTGGGCCGTTGGATCCCTCTTTATTCCACCAACGAGTGAAGAACCAACCGGACGACTGCTGGTTAGATTTCGACTCTTCAACGATGAAATGAGCCAGGCGATAATGATCTGTGATACTTTAGAAGTGTTTACCTGGTTGTGACCGTGTATTGATTTCAGTCGCCTTCGAGTCTTGCGCGGAGATCGAGTTCTGACTGGCACCAGAATCGTTTAAAGAGGATTTGCGCTTGTTGGAGTTTCCCAATCCAAGATCTTCATCTTCGTCTTCATCGCCCTGTGTCGCGAGGGTCGGAGTGCGCGAGGGTATGCCAGACACGGGAATTGCGGGGATTGGCGGCGCATCCATTAACGACACGAAACCCGACGGCGGAGATGAACGGTCATTATCGGAAAACATGGCAACAGCCGGTGGCGTTGCATCAGGGTCTTCTGTGTTCAAAGAACCCCACCATGTGCCTGTACGTGTCTCACCATCCGACAATTCATTCTCTAACCGGTGATAGGAACCATTGGTGGCGTCAGCTTGAGGATAGCCGGTGTAATTTGAACTCGCTTGAGAAAACAGCGTTGTGGCGGCACTGGCAGATGCGACACGAGGGGTTGGCGACGAATTTCGATGGATTGGTCGGTATTCCATTGCTGAAGATGCGCGGTCAATCTGAACCTGAGGATTGAGGCGAACGGCCTGTGCGGACCCTGTTCTACGGGGAGGTTTGCTCTGCGCATCCGCGAGTGTGTAGTGATTCACGACAGTTGGTTGGGGAGAAGGAACTTTCGAGGTGGTAGAAGGCGTGATCGTACTATAATGAGAGAACGGCCCGGCGAATGACTTGCTGTCGTGGGGTGTCGTATCGCCATCCACAGTGGGCGAATCATCGCTACCAGCAACGAACTCTGTGAGGCGGCCACCGAGCCAATTCCCAAGGCTATCAAGGCTGGGGCGAGTCACCTTGCCACGAATCCACGAGCCCGTCTTGTCCAAATGTGGCGCACCAATCAATCTATCAGTTAACTCCCTTAACTGTTCGGATAGCTCAGGATGAGGCAATGTGTGCGTTCGGTTTAGGCACGCGGCGATGGCCTCGCAATACCTGTAATTCATTCTTGAGTCATCTTCCTTCGAAAGAGCGACTGTGACACCGACCTACTCGCGTCCAACATGTGACCCATTTCTGCCAAGCTGGCGGCACGGGTGAATTTATATGCTTGTAAGCGAGAGAGCCCATTGAAAGTCTCTGGGCCCTTGGAGGGTGCCAATGAAAGAGCAAACTCGACGATCTCCGAGAACACGATTGCGTCATCGTTAACATGAAAGTTTGAAATGGCGTTAGGACCACGTGAACCAACAAGAGGAATTCGCCCAGAGGTGCCAATGTTTCCAAGGACGGTGCTTTGCGGGGCGAGGAGGTAACTAGGGTTCATGATGATTGTTCACATATATGTTTATGCGTTACTCGCAAAGACACGTACCATGCATGTGCGGCTTCTATGGAGTGATTTGCAAGTAGACAGTCACCCAGAGACAAAAGAGCGGCTGAACTTTCTGTGACAGAAGGGCCAGGAATGAGCATGGCAGCAGTCTCCGGCCATTTCTTCAATACGTCCACTGGGACGTTTATGGTAGTAGCATGAGAAGTGAAGTTTGAAGTCGCTGGGGTGACGTGAGATAAAACAGGGGGCTGGGGCTTTTCAGCCAGTTTAGTGAGAGGTGTTGGAGGAACTAAGGCTTGTACTGTTCGCGCAGCGCCATTAGCAAGTCGAATTACGCAACGATTGAACAATACGCACTAGATGCGGCACCCTGGCCAGAGTACAAGCTATAGGCGACCTTCAAAGGTTCTCGGCCAGTGTACGAAGCGGTCGTCGCATCGCGTTGACCAGGTCGTGAAGCGCCAACAGCATCTTGGGCGTGCAATTCCGAGCGGATGAACTCGTTGACAACCTCCTTCCACGCTTCTTTGTCAATGCTACTCGCAATAATCATCGCGTGTGCCCATAACCGTTCGTCTAAGGCATAGCGGTAAGCAATGTTACGTTCACCTTGAGCTAGGAGTTCCTGTATCTTATCAAGAGCTGAGGCCTTAACATTCTGAACAGACAGAACGCGATCGTGTGGATCGAAAGAGGACAAGGAGAGGGATTGCGTTGTAGCGCTGTCAAGACCAGAAACGTCACCACGTCGTGGGACAAGGACTGCTCGGACCGCGGTTTCTACCTGAGGACTAGAACGGGATTAATTTCATAATTACAGACAAGCCTGAGTGTTTCTCACCTGCCAGATAGATGTCCGTCATGTTCCAAAAAGACCCTCAGCAATTTTACGAGCATGAGTTTCCCCTCTGCCTGCCTGAGCTCCGAGCTTCCTTGGTTGAGATAACCCAGCCCACGGGAAATCTCTTCGGCGCGCCCTTCAAGATATTTGATGACTTTCGCCTTGTTATTCTTGGATTGCGTGGCGACAGCAGCGCGCACCAAACCTGTCGGTGATCCGGGATCGCAGAATAGTGGGCCAGGAAACGAAGTAGATATATGGTCAACCGCGGATTCCGGAATCGCCGTATGCAAGGGCCGCATTTGGATGCCCGTCGTTTGCCTCGAGGAAAGAGCAATGTCGAATCCAGTGTTCAAGGTGTTTGAGCCGTGGAAGCAAAGGACTAACTTCCCACCGAAACCGAAGCTGACTACAGGTGCACGGCCTGAAGTCCTGCCCAAAGGATCATTGCTACCCAACAATGACGGGGATGGGGCATACGGTGCATGAGTTTGAGTTGAGAGTGTCAGTGTTTGACCATGTGATCGGTCTGTATCATGAACGGGCGCGCCTGAGATCTGATGCAACGACGCCGCCACGGATACTTCGGTTGCATTATGGCCAGGGCGTGAAGGGGCGTACGGGTCCGAGGTGACTGAAGAACGAGAGGAAACGAGGGAGCTGTTCGACATGGAGCGGTCCCTGGCCGTTAACGAGGTCTCTGTATTATGAACAGGAGCGTAGGGACCATATGAAGGGACTTGTGGTGATTTCCATGACCGGACAGAAGCAGGAGATGAAACCCTGGAAGTAACAGGTCCAGACTCTGTACGGGGTCCCAAGGGAATAGACGTATATGGTGCGGATCCAGCAGCAACGCTAGAAGGCGGAGGAGAGACCACTTCACGGCTCTTTGTCGACCGAGCGCCATGCACAGAGGAGCTACCAGGAGAATAAACCCTTTCTACAGTCGGAACATATCCAGGAGACTCATGGCTATCGATATGGGTGGGTGGGGCCAATGGGGGAGCGACCTCTGGAGAATAACTACCGCGGATACTCGGGTGTTGAGTGAAACCAGCGACAGAGTCTGGATAATTCCCGGACAACGAAGTATCTGTGCCATGTGCGCGTGTGGGGAATTCCCCGCGCTGCACAGGCTGAGTATCTGCTCGGCTTAGAACCTCATTTTCTCGCGGGACGGGAGCCGAATAGCTTAGCTGGTTAGAAGGGGCATTCTCAGCCACATGTTGTGGCCAGATGTGGTCAAAGGTATTGCGTTGAGGATAGGATGATTCTGGTTCAAGTTGGACAGAATAGGGGAGGTTGCCGCCAACGGAAGACTCCGCGGGAATCGATGGTCTAGGAAGGATATGCAAATGGGGATCGTGCCGAGGCGGTGATACACTGCTAGTAGGCTGGGCATTGGATGCAGGATAAGTGGCAATCGGAGGGGCAGGAACGTGTGTCTGAGGGGTATATCTGTTTGATGGAGGTTGCTCGCTCGGGTTCGTGTAGTATGTGACATGCCTCGCATCCTGTGCAGAATACATCTGCGTCGAACCAGTGGGAGAGAACATCCTAGAAGATCCTAATGTGCCTGAAACGTGCCTAACAGGTTTTGGAGGGGGGATTGGGGGGTCATACGCATTGATCGTCTTAGGCCTGTATAATGCCGTGGTCTGAGCAGGAGGCAATCGGCCCTTGGTACCCGGTTGTTGTGTATGAGGAGCTGGGGGAGAGAGTGGACCAGGTGGAACCACATATGGTTGGTACCCTGGCTGAGGAACCGAGTGGCTGTTGTGAACCACAGGCTGGTACGCTGAATACGTGGCTGGGCGATCATAGGGAGAAGACGAGGGGGGTTTCTGGTACATGGAAGAGCTACTGCTATCGGATGGCCGTTGCGTGGCAGGTCTATAGGGGTCAGATGTCGCAGGATGCACAGGCTGCACGTGGGCTGCACGCGCATGCACAGATGACGTGGGATCGCCCGGTAAACCGCCGCTCGACTGCAGAGTAGAGGACTGTCCGAAAGATGATTGCTCTACATTCGGCTCGTAATGCTGCTGCATTCCATAGACGTTGCCAACTACATCCGAGTTCAAGCCCATACATGCCATTGAGACCAAGACTGCTGTTAGAGGGAGGCCACTCACCGGCGTGTGACGCCATATACTGCGTATTATCACCAACGTGTGTGTTCGGTGGTTGGTGATAGTAGGTAAAACTAGTTGGTGTTGATCCTTCATAATTTGGCTGAGAGTTGTAATGACCGCCAGGATCATCACTGCTGTGCCAATTATGTTCAGTATGCTGCAGCGAACCTGAATGTTCACTTTGATAGTGATTAGACGAGCCATTCAACCAGTCATTCCCAATATCGGCTTCCCGTGCCTCTGAGAGTCCACTGGAGGGTGAAGTTGAACCTCTGGCGTGGTCGTCACCGCCGTTGGTTACGATGCTTCCGAATGGATCTAATGTAGGGTCAGCTGGACCGAAGAGAGAGGCAGCTTCCTCCATGGCAGGTTTTGATAAATGGTTTGCTGACGGACGTGCAGCAAGCGCGAGCGTGTGTGTGGCGATGAACGCAGAGACGACCACCAAACTGTGAAGCCGTGGCGCTCACAGCTCCACGTTGGTCTCACTCTGTACCTTCTTACCGAATTTGTTTGTTCCGATTTGTCCGGCATAACTCGGGTCCGGTCTCAGTCAAAAAATGTTTTAACTTGAACCAATCAATGCTATATTGTGATGCGCAACTGTGAGGCGAAGCGATGAAAGAGACGTTGTGAGTAATTAAGTCAGTAGCTGGATATATAATACCAGGTTCATGAAGGACGACTGAACGAGATCTGATAGCAAATGTAGGACGGAAAGCTCTAACTGCTAAAATCTGTTGAAATGAACGGTGTTTTTAAATATCCAACGAGAAGCTAATTAATAGGCAAAGCAATGCGCGTGGATGGTATAGTGACTCGACAGGTGCGTTGCAAAACGAACTAAAAACGATTAGATGGACAAATGCTTGGTGAGAAAAATCCTGGGAAGTTCAGAGCAAACTTTCGCCCGCTTGTGTCAACAAACGTTCGACTAGGCGCGGAAGGTATGTCAGGTCGAACTGAAGGAGGGTTCCGTATTTACTTACTGGAGAGTAGATGCTTGCTGTAGGCACTGGAGTACCTCCGCATGCTGACCAATTGGGGCTTAATCCGGCTTATCAATTCCCGCTTCTGCTCCTGGTCTGCAACAGAAACTGCACGTTGTAAAACATAATCTCAGAAGAACAAAATAAGCGAATAGGCAACTGAGTGGTCAAAGAATGGCTTACTCGCATACTGGTCCTTCATCATGGTAGCAATAGGGCTGACACCGTCTTGTTTAGACGTCGTCATTTCTTGTATAAGAGCCCGGCGACTCTCCGAATCAGCTGTCAGGAGAGCCTTCTCACAGACGTTCGAAGCAAATTTGTGACGGGACATATGAAGCATCTGGCCCCGAAGCTTCGATATGACGAGGGCCCTATCATGCTGCTTGCCGTATTCAAGAACATACTGCACGACGTAGTTCTGTAGGGCAAGTGAGACGCTTATACAAGCTCATATAGACTCCGACGTACGCCAAACTGATCTTGCATGAGGTTGATAATGTATTTATGAAGTTCATCCATGAGCGGCCTTGTTTGTTCCTCACCCAGGTGCTCGAAACACCGTTGAAGAACACGACACCCGTAAGGATGGGTTGAAAGTTCAAAAACGCTTCCCTTGAAGGCTGGAATGAAGCTTAGACGTTCGGCTGGTACACGCTCTATGAGTTTTTGCACAACCTGTTTGTGTGGTCAGAGAGGTGACATAATATACAACACAAGGACCAACATGGTTGCCGTTTGCGTCCTTGACACATTTAAGCACGTGTGGTTCCAATTCTTTCACGATGGCAAATTGTTGCTCAGGAAGGATATATTCGATAGCCTGTGATGAGATAAGGTGCCGAAATGTAGACGCAAGCCAATGACAGTACCTTTTGAACAACGCGACATGCGTACATCTGCACGGACAACTGCGCAACATGTGGCTCAATTGCATTAGCCAAAATCGTCTTATGGACTTGGGTGCCGTGTTCGAAGAGCTTTTGGATGACCTGATGATCGAGTCAGGAAACTATTATAATACGAGAATGCCGGTTGACCAACGTAGTTGCCGAACACATCTTGAACAAGCTGCAATGTATTATCGGGAACGATCTCGTCAAAAATTATCTGCTTCTCCTCGCTTGAAGCAGTTTCGATTTTTTGCTGAATGAATCGTGAACCATGTTGGTCACCGCTAAACTCTACAATATGTCCATAAATGTCCTATAGGTGAAAGTCAAACTCCAGGCAGGTACGATGATGAAAACACTGACGCTTAGTTCCCACTTGCGGGACCGATTAGTGCGGAATTCTTCTAAAATTGGACTACGAAGCGCGACAGCGTCACCGTCCCGACGGCGGGTGAATTGAGCTCCGTGGTTATAGAAATGCATGGCATGCGGCCCAAGACTCCCGTAAATGGCACCTGGGGGCCCGGGATGGACTCCAGGATGAGGTGTGCCATACTCCACATGTGCTGCATACAAATGAGGCGAGCCGGTATACTGGTGGGGGGAGGGGGGCGACCTGATAGAGCCGTAGTTTAAACTATGAGGAATCTGTCGAAAATATGGTGATCAGTAAGACGTCGAACAATGTGCGAAAAAAAAAAAACCAACCTGTATATCTCGTTTAGGATCACCTAATATTGGAGGCACGTGAACGGTAATATGAGGGGAGAGCAACGGCGAATGTCCAGGATGGTACAATGTTGGTTGTGAAGGATAATAGAACTGAGAGGCTGGAGGCCTCGAAGGTCCTGAATAGTCGTAGAACATGCCGTGCTGCTGTAACCATGTAGGTGTGCTTCAAAAACAGCGGGAAATTTAGACTTACTGCAGGATACACAGTTGCCGGGACAGCACTTGGGGTGACGGGTGACGGGGTGTACATGGACGGATCTGGAAAGGGCCAATCAAAGTTTACTATTAGTGTTACAACAAGCGAGGAGCGCTGACCTGTGGGGGTGCCTGGGTAATAGGAGGCATAGTCGGGTGGCGGGAAAGGTGCATAAGGCCCCCGAGGCTGTAGCGGAGCAACGGGTACATGGGTCAAGGCGTCTGGAACAACAGTAGACGTATGGTGTCCATTACGGTAGGGAGAACCTTGCCGTGAAAGGGAAGCGTCGTCCTCTACAGACATGCCACGGATACCGAGAGACAAGTTGTCCACGACAGACGGGCTACGACTCGGGTCATATCCCATGGGATGGTTCTGAGAAACTTGCTGCGGCGGAAATGGGGACGTTGAAAACGAGGGGGGTTGTGGAGAAGAATAACGTGGGGTGGTGGCGGAATCCTTCTTTAGATTAACGTCAAAACGTTGAGGAGAGAAACTGGGCTTAGACCCTCCGAGAGGCTGGTCGTCCTAAATATACGGGTAATATTATGTCATAAAACGAGGGGGGGCGGTTTGTTGACTCACAGTGTGGGGTGAGAAGGTGACTCCTTGCGCGACGCTGACCTGCCTTGGGCGGCCCTAGTAGAAACGTTAGCGTACTTGGAAAAGCGGACACGAGGCCCTTGGTTTCGGCGCCGTCACTTCAAAAAGACTCACCAACGCAAACTCGCCTGGATCGTCATCTGCCCATGTTCCGCTACCAGACCGCCATCCTTCGGTCATATTGGGGCGAAACGGTATCTCGCCCTGGCCCGAGAGGGGGTCAGTGGATGCCGGGGCCGAGCTCGCCGAGACATTACGCTGGGGAGACGGAGTGGCACCGCCCCATACCTGGTCGCTTGTAAATAGACGGAAAGGAAGAGCGTGACCTTTTACCCACTTGCCAGCCAGAGCTCAGGCTCGAATTTGCTAGGACTCCTGGCGCACCCACGCCAACTCCAAATGTACTGGTTGCTGTAGGGAGCGCCACTCTCCGCTGGGATTGAGCCTGGTTAATGCGCGAGTCGTTAATGAATCGTTTCCGAGACCACGGGAGGATATACATTGCCGGGAGAGCCCAATGGAGAATGGGAGCCTGACAGCGACGAAGAACCTGAGGGTTTTCTGGGGGCGTCATTTGTGTTTTGGGACATGAAACGGGTAGAAGTCCTGTCGCAGAAGAAACACCGCATTTCAGCAAAGCGCGCTTGCGACAAGAAATCCAGTCGAAGGCATACTCGGCAAGGGCGGGGAAAGAAAGGTCTTGCAAGCAACCAAGACCCAAGAAAGAAAGATACAAGTCCTACAGTTAGCGGCGTTAAAATTTGAACCCGTGACCAAGTGGTTGCTGGTACGAGGCAGAGCACACGGAGAACGGCGCGAAAGCACGGCGGACAGACGCCCACTAGAAGAGACAGGGAAAAAATAAGACGAAGCGATACTCACGTTGCCTGACTGGAAAGCGGGATGGTTTGCTATGACCAGCGGTGTTGAAGCCAGCACTAGCGGGGGTGTTCGAAGAGGTGAGGAAGGGACAGACGCCCTGTGACAGGCAGGGGACGGGAATGGCTTCTGGCGCTTGAAGGACGAAGGAAATTGAATTTCGGGACGAAATGACGAATGCAGGTGACGTTCGGCGACCAGTACTATTTGGTCCCGGCATTACAACTGACTTGACAGAACGAACGGGAGACATGAAACGTACGGAGCGGAGCGGCTTTTAGCTATACACACGTACAAAGGTTGCCGCGATTCGTACAGGCCCCGAGAATGAGAGCCGTCCATGCTGCCCATCCATCATATCAGGGCTGCGATTGACCCACGGGAATGGTCCCCTCTGTCAGCGTTGCCTCGTCAAAGTTGTAGCGCCCCCCGGTATAATAGGGTGCAAATTTACCTTTAATCTCGCTCAAAAGAAGCGACGAGCCAAGTAATTGGTCCACCTTCCTAACCCAGAATGCGCGTATCTTCCCGAATGAGCCGGACCCTGTGAAGCTGAGCGCTGACGGACACATCATACCCGCCGCACGGGTAAACCGCACTGTACGTCTTAAGGCACGTGTCCCTTTAAAGCTTAAACTGATGGCCTGTCATATACATATTCTACTCAACCGAAAACAATGAATACTGTACTGTATCTGTTCTCCGGGGCTCGCGGGCAAGTGTCAGGAGCTATGCTAATTCAATCAATCTCTTGGCCGCTGCCGCTGTCATGCTAGCTCCTATATATCACACATATCACGGGTCCATGACTTAGGCGCAGCCTAGCCGTTTGGGGCTGGTCACCAAAAAAAAAATTTAACCCCGCGGAATGTCCGGACAACATCGGCCTTTTTGGTCCCGCTTTCAGATCCATTGAGCATTGCATTGGGGGGGAATGAGTGTGTACGAGTCTGTGGATGTAATGTAGGACGAGTGATAGAGCGTACAACTAGCGTCGGGTATAATACTAGAACAGAAAGGGAGCAAATGATATAGCCGTTCATCGAGACTGGAAGAACCACGATGCGCGCTTGCCTGTAGACAAACATGCAACTGTGTAAGATTGAGATACGACACGTGGGAAACTTACCTCCACTATGAAATGAAAACAATATCAACTAAGCGAAGCCATGATAACAAAGGAATCAATAACTTACCTTTCCTCGTTTTGCACCCTAGCAAGTGGGTTGGGGGAGACAGCTGCCGCAGCTGGTTTCTCGGTCGTCATACTAGGCACAACCCCACCGCCACCACCACGTAGAGGCTTCGCGATTCGGCCCGCGAAACTGAGTGGAGAGGGAACTGCACCCCTTTGCGCTGCGGGAAATTTCAGGGATGGAGTCGGAATCTTGAGTCGTAAATATACCGTACCTCTCGCTTGATCCAATCGGTCCTTGACAGCCTGAAGCTGAGCTTCAAACTTCTGATTCTGCAGGGCAAGCCGACGGTCGGCATCTTGAAGTAGGGCTTCGAGATTCTGTATCCGCTCATTTCTTGCGAGCAACTTTCGTTCAGCAATTCCGGCCTCCTTCTTAAGCGCAGAATTCTGATCGACGAGCTGGAGCAGAACATGTCAGAAATAACACAACACCAACGACCGCGAGAAACACGGATCTACCTGCTTCTGGACCAACGTTAGCTGCTCAAGATTTCGCTCCAAGAATGCCATCTTCTTCTGTTGGGCTTTCGAATTGCTGTTTCTGATCACATTGTTGTATTGCTCCTTGATCTCGTCTAGCTGTATTTCGAGCTCGACAACCTTTTCACAGCGATTCTGCAGATCGCGCATGAGGGATTTCTTGACACCATCAAACTCCGCAAGTTGGACATTGATGGCTTTGCGCGATCGTTCAAGGTCTTGAGCACTCTCCGCCAAATTCTTGCCACCCTCTATGCCGGCAGATGTGACGGCGAAGGCACGCTGACAAGGAGTTAGAAGGTGTTCATTTACCGCAATAACGTGATTGAAACCAACCTTGAGTTCTTCATTGACGCTCTTCAAACTGTCAATAGACGCGTTCAAGCTCCGGACTTCATTGCTCTTCATCTCTAGTTGTTGCTTTAGGTCGCCGACCTCGCTTTGATGAGCCTCACGTCTCGCAGCGTACTGAGCTTCTAATTTGTTCTATAAGGCAACCGATAGATTCAGGCTCATAAAGGTGGCATGTGCGGATCCCTCACCTTTAACTCGGCAGTCGACCGCGCGATGTCAGCGTTACTAGTCTCCTCATCGTGAATGATTTTCTCTTTTATGACGGGTGAGTTAACATGTTCAGAGGGGAACTGGCGACGATTACCTAGTAGTTCTTCATATTCTGTCTCCAGAGAGCTGAGGCGGCTCTCTAACTCGTCCTTCCGTCGTGCGATGAGGTCACTCTCTTCCTGCTTCTGACGAAGGCGATCCACCGTTTCTCGGACAAGAGACTGACCCTCCGCTAGCTGCCGGCGGATTTGCGTGACGTCCTCAGTAGTCAGCGATGGGGCTTCCGGGCCCGATTCGATCGCATCGAGTTTAGCAATAATCTGACGCATGTGTTCATCCTTCTCAGAAAACGTTCCTTGCTGCAAGTAACGAGGTAATTGGGTGTTGTCAGTACGCCGGACTACGACCAAGAGATGATATCACCCTTGCCATATCGAACTGCGCCATCATCAGAGCCATCTTCTCTTGCTTCTTCTTCTCTTTGTCTTCAGCGGAAGGATCTTTCTGAGAAGATTTCAACTCCGCTATGGTGTGCTTGAGTTCCTCGAGCTCGTTCCGAGCATCCACATTCTGCTCTTTGAGAATGTCAACAGTGATGACGCTCTCTTTGTTGTCGAACTCGAGTTTCTCGACTTGAAGGCGAAGCTCGTTTAGTTGGACAGACATGGCCTTGTTTTCCTGTGACACGACCGTTAGCGCATGGCATGACGACGCAAATGAATTTTTCACTTTTGAGGATGCTGCTTCCTGCTCTTTAAGGAAGGCCAACTCCTCCTTCAATTCTTTGACAAGTTTCTCGGCAGCCACAAGCGCTCCCTCGCGCTCAGCTAGCTGATCACTAAGTTCGTTCTCGCGTTTCAAGAATTCTTCCCTCTCGTCCTTGTCTAGCCCTATCACTGTTGGAGTCTGTGGTCGGCTATCTAAGTCCTTCAGGCCCTCCAAAGCAGGGTTGACAGGTGTAGCACTACGTGTCGTGGAAGGCGTTGGTGAGGTAGGCGTCCTCTTAGCCATCGCGGCCGATCCCGCTTTGTCTCCGGTGACCGGGGCCCACTCAGATGGATCGACGGCCCCCCCAGCACGCCATATGGCAAGTTCGGCTTCGAGGGCGGCAACCTGCCTCTGATAGGAAGTATTGGATATCTGTGCCTTCTGAAGCAGGGTCTTGAGTTCGAGAGGTGAAAGCTCGGCATTGACACGAGCTGTATTCTTGATCGACTTTGCGCGAATACCGAAGCGAAGCGTAGACAACGTCTCAGCCTCGTTAAAGGAGGCCGGTGAGCAGTTGATGATAAGCGTGGTCCGCGAGTTACCGCCTAGGGATTCTTGCAAGATGCGGGTGAGTTTAGAGTCACGGTAAGGTATATGTTTCGCCTTGACGTAACCACTAAATAGTCAACGAAAGTTTAGAGGCCACGAACGAAGGCTGACCTTTTCAGTAAGGGCATTGATTACCATCCCAAGAGCGGAAAGGGATTTGTTGATCTTCTTTGCTTCTTCCAGAGTCTGACCGGAAGCGCCAGTCTTGCCGACCTTCTCAGAGCCTGCTAGATCCACTAGGTACAAATTGCCGGTCTTCTGAGCGCCAGTTTCGGTATTTCTTTGGCTGATTGTAATGAGGAAAATGGAATGAGAGCGAGAACTCTCGGCGTTCATGTCTAAGAGGGAAAGATCCTACAAGTTCTCGCCAAAACGGGAGATGCTGTAACTCACTGGTAGATGTCACAACGCGAGCAGCGCCTCCCTGCCGCATTATCTCATAGACCTCGCGAGCACTGCTGACGTAGTAGTCGGAGAGACTTTTCACGTATACGCCTTTGGACTTCTCTTCGTGTACCTGTAGATTATCGTTTTGCGCTAAATTTGAAATTCAGTGGAGAAGGGAAGTGCGTCGTTGTCAAACTCACGTTGCAGCAAGTCTCTAATACGTTCCAGGTATATCTCCATGTAGGATACCTTTACAAAATATTCTAGGTGCGCGTCCGACTCAACTATGGATTGGAATATTTGTTCGGTGATACGAGGAATTATTCCCTTCAGGTCTTCAGAATCTATATCAGCTCCCTTTGAAATCATTTGGTTATATACTCTGAGTTAGATGCAGCAAGGGACGCACCATCATAGTAAAGGTTTTTCCACTGCCCGTTTGTCCGTAAGCAAACACGGTTCCATTATAGCCATCAAGTACATCTGGCGGACGTGGTTAGCTGGGTGCGAGAAAGCGTGGACGCCGGGACATATCAAAGACGCCGAGTGATACATACCCTTGACAATGCTAAACAGGAACGGTAATTATACATGGCAGGTCAGACGGGCAAGGGCTCACTCTTTCACACCGTAATCAAAGACTTCGTGCTGTTTCGTGCCCATAGGGAATACTCTATCGAAAGAGAAACCATCCTTCTCAGGTCCTGAGCTGACCTGCGCAGAACGAAGCTGAACGGTCTGCAAGTTATCATCGAAGGAAACGATGATTTCGCCGCCTTCTCGAATCTCCAAGGCATTTGGTGGTCGAAATCTGTCGACGGCGATCCGGTTTGAAGGCGAAGATCATGAACAGATATAGCGACCAAAGACGCACCGACAGATGACCTTGATGTTGTTCGAGGACATGATTAAGGAAGATATAAGGAGTGAGGGATAGAAGAAAGAGAGTGCGTGATGCACGAGCCAATGCGGGACACGCTTGCACGCGTTGCGGACAGCACCCAGGACGGGACATCGCGACCACAATTGACCATTTATGGAATTGACTCGACTCGTAATCATCGATCGCGGGAACACAATTCGGCACAGTTGCAAGAGGGCAAGCAGTCTGATGTTACAATAAGTAGGTAGGTAATAGTGTACACAAGTTCTGAGGAGCAGCGTCCAAGAGCTCAACAACGCGCTCATTCCTCGTCGCTCCCCACGGAGGGTGGTCCGACAGGCCTGGCTCGACTTGATGATGCTGCAGGGCGCCGCTGTCGCCGCTCCTCTTCCTTCGCAGCATAATCCGCAGCATCTATCCATTCCGAGTAGATATCTATAGGTTCCGTTAAGTCTAAAGTCGCATCACTATAAGTTTCGTGGAACGGTATCATATCGTCGTATAAAACGTACGATTAACTTTACTCTGGAAATTTTGACCACAAATCTTGCATGCGAGCTGAGCGACCCCCTCCTTTCTGTCGAGTTTGACGGTCACTGAATTCTCGTGGTGACAGAAGAGGCACGTAAACGTGGTGTCTGCAAATGTGTTGGAATGCGAGGAACAGAGAGTGGAGGGTCTCCCCACCTAGAGGTTCCCTCTTTCGTTTTTGGCCTGGTTTTCTGGAAGATTTTTTGCGCTTCCCCATTGCTGTCCTTCAAGGTGGTGTCTACGTGAGTGGGGGATATGACAAGTCCACTTACCCATTGCCGCATGGTCATGTGACTCCATTTCGACGCATCACGTGAACCGACGCGTGTTGTGGTTGAACACCAAATTTGGACTCGGAGGTGCACCTGCAAGTCCCTCACAGATCCGCCGCCAACTACGCGAGATACCAACCACGCTATGGCCACTCGTCGTATCGCGACTAGTCGCAGTCGCTCTCAGACAGGGGGATCAATGCCACCCCCTCAGCCCGTGTCTCGGCCGAAATCCGTCATGGCGAAGATCCAGCGCTCTACGCCAGCAACCACCACTCAGCCAGAAGGAACATCAGAACCCCCAATAGCGTCACCTTCTGCTTCTTCCATCGCACAGTCTAAGCCCGTGGCGAAAGCACAAGTACCTTTTCAATCCCAAGAAGAATGTGAGATTAATATTCAAGTTGTGGTTCGCTGCAGGCGACGTTCAGAAAGAGAGGTGCAGGAGAGTTCCCCAATCATTGTCAGTACCGAAGGGGCCCGGAGTCACGCAGTGTCAATAGAAACGGCCGCTCCGGTGTCCAGCCTAGGCGTTGTTACTCTTCCTCCAACGAGGACATATCCATTCGACCTTGTCTTCGGACCAGAGGCAGAGCAATCCATGATTTACCAAGACGTCGTTCATCCGATGCTCGAGGAAGTTCTTCTGGGATACAACTGCACTCTCTTTGCATATGGTCAAACTGGAACTGGGAAAACGTACGTTTCACGAATCGATTACTCGAGTGGAAGATCATCCTTTGCTCAGGTATACCATGCAAGGGGATCTTGGAACTACTCCTCTGGGTAACCCTGTGGCTGCCGCAGGGATGGTCCCTCGGGTGCTTTTCCGCCTTTTCAACCAGTTGGAAGAGTCAGGAGCCGATTTCAGTGTCAAAATATCTTATATCGAACTTTATAACGAAGAGCTTCGCGACCTACTCGCGTCAGATCTTGCAGCACCCATGGGGAGCAGTCAACCAATGAGCATGGGTTCCGGTAGCTCCCGAGATGCTGGGGCTGGTGGACTCAAGATATTCGACGACTCCAGTAAACGAGGCGTACTTATCCAAGGATTAGAGGAGATTTCCGTCAAAAGCGCGCCGGATGCACTGGCTCTCTTGGTCAAAGGCAGCGACCGCCGCCAGATTGCCGCCACTAAATTCAATGACCATTCTAGCCGATCTCACTCGATCTTTTCTATCACAGTGCACACTAAGGAAGTTTCTGCGATGGGTGATGACCTGCTTCGAGTCGGGAAACTTAATCTTGTCGACCTCGCGGGTTCTGAGAATATAGGTCGATCAGGTGCGGAGAACAAGAGGGCTCGCGAGGCTGGCATGATCAACCAGAGTTTGTTGACTCTCGGCCGCGTCATTAATGGCCTTGTGGAAAAGTCGCCCCATATCCCATATCGGTGTGTTCCAGTTCTCATGCCCGATACGTACGACATCCTGATCTCTTAATTAAAGGGAGTCCAAGCTTACAAGACTATTGCAAGATTCTCTCGGAGGTCGAACAAAGACATGCATTATCGCCACTGTCTCACCCGCACGGTCAAATATGGAAGAAACGCTGTCGACCCTCGACTATGCCATTAGAGCAAAGTCCATTCGCAATCGTCCTGAGGTCAACCAGCGTATGACACGAAATTCTTTGCTCAAAGAGTACGTCGCGGAAATCGAGCGCTTGAAGGCAGATCTCCTTGCGGCGCGCGAGAAGAATGGAATTTTCTTCTCCGAGGACACCTGGAATCAGATGAATGGGGAGCAGGAACTCGCACGAACAGCTCTGGAGGAGACCAAGCGCCAAGTCGAGATGATTGGGAGACAACTCAAGAACGTACAAGACGAATATCAGGAGGGCATGAACCTGCTTACGAAGCGAGATGGCGAACTCAAGGAGGCAAAGGAGGAACTCTCGGAGACTATCCGCGTTTTGACATCGACGAGCAACGAGTTACAAGCAACAAAGAGTGCTTTAGACGAGGAGGTCGTTGTCCGAGAGTCCTATCAAACGACCGAGGCCACCTTGGACGAGGTCGCGCGGGGACTTAAGCACACAGCTCAAGAAAGTCTCGAAAACCTGGATGCGATGTTTGCCAAGCTATGTACGAGCGTTTCGATACGTCCGCTTTACGAGATCTCATGATATTGTGCAGCGCGGAAAACCTCGGTGCTCAGCGCGAACGTGGAAAGTGTGCTCAACTTCGGAAAGGCGCTAACCTCAGTGACGCAGAGATTCTCAGCCGAGTTGGACGCTTTCATCAGAAATACCACGCACGGCCTGGCAAAGCTGCGCTCCGACGAAGACCAATACCAAGTTAAGGAACTCGAGAACCTGGCCGGCCTCACAGGTCGAGTCAAAGACCAAATCCAGAGGGTGCAAGATGTGATGGCATTAATCCAGGCAAAAGACATAGTGTCTGCCGAAGCTCTGGGGAATGCGCAGACGGCGGTAAAGGAGGTTCACGACAGCCTTCGTGCAGTGTTTTCCTCCTGGTCAGACAAGCTCGAGATATCCAGCCTGTCATTCCGTTCCGACCTAGAGAAATCTTTGACCGGCGGCTTCCAGGCGGTGCGTATAATATCGGCTCTTTGCAAGGCATGTGCGATGACGTGGTCACATACAGGTTGAAAAGGCTCTAAACTCGATAGCGGTCCTTATCCAGAGTGTAATCCAGGACAGTCAAGAGTACGTGATTGTGGAACGCAAGCACCACGCGGAAGTCCAGTCACTTGCGGAAAGCCAGGCGGAGGAACAGATTCGTTACCTTAAGGAGCAAAACGCCCAGCTGACTCGCCTCTTGCAATACGAGAAGTTGAAGTCTGAGCGCATGAAGAACGACCTCGTTGAACGCGTCTCAAGCCTCCTCAATGACTTTGTTTGCGAGAGGGACAGATCGATGGAGGAAACCTTCACTAAGATAAAGCAACAGAATTGCCAGGTGGAAAACACCTTGAATGGCTTTAGAGAGGAGTACGCGCGAAAAGCTGACGATGTCCTAAGGCGGAATCAAGAATTAAGTACCGTGCTGGAGAAGAAAAGCGAACAATACAAGCGTCTCAGGGACGGGGCGCATAAGGTGAAATTGATTGACTTACCTCACATTTTGCTCAGCGATTGACCAGCGACGTAGGCTCTTGGTACTGCCAGCGACACGACCCTGGAAGGTCTGTCAAACATGCAGAGCCTTGTGACAACCTCTCTATCAACGTACTCCGTCGAACTATCACGCCAAACTCATGCACTAAACTCGACGACTACAGATGGTACGCGTTACCCATTTGTCGCGAACTGTCGTGCTGACACTTCACTAGCATTTGAACGCCATTCTCGCGCAAAGAGAGCGAGAATTGATGCCACCGATGGCCTTGGTGCGGATATCCAAGCTGAATCTCGGCATCTCCAACATGCCATTACTGCGATGTCAAAGTCCCTGGAAGCGAATGCCTCCAAAGTAACAACAGAGGTATGCACCCCACATATCACCCCTTTCGTGTGCACCTTTAATTAATGAGCGTCGTAGACTTCGAAATTTGCGAGATCAGCTCAAGTCTATCAGAAATCTGCCTCCGAGCGTTTGGCGTCGATGCGTCAGATGACCGACTCGCTGGTCGAACAAGGCAGCAGGCAGGACTTGCCCACTGGCAGCACGCCCCGGAAGCGGGTCTGGCAGTACACTGACGAGTGGGAGCTGACCAAGGACCGCGATACCATCATTCAAGGTTGGAAACGGAAAGCGGGGCAGTCGCCGGAGGACGAATCCGACTCCGAGTTATCGACTGTTCCACAACGTATCCTTCAAGGTCCCCTTTCAGGTAGCTTGAAACTGCCCTGCAAGCCGAGCCGAGCCTCGCAGCCCCAAGACATTGCAGAGCCACCCGACCCCTTGCCGCCACCTTACCTTGAAGCCGATCCTGCACAACCACCGACTTCTAACGTTCCTGTTCCCATACCGTTAGCTTCATCAATTGTTCCGACCATAGCGTTACCTCCGGCGGTTCCAAATCCGACCTTTATTAATAAGGCAAAGATGGGAAAAGCAGGCTCTGACGTTGTCCCCGCTATGGGCACGCTCACGGAGCGTTCAACGAATCTGATGTATAATAGAGGGACACGAAGAGCTCGATGATGCACTATCGTTGTTGTTACACTTGTAGAGACCCAAACCGTGACGTGCATTTCCTGCATCTGTACAGCCATTTTCATTGTAATAATAAATTATTAGTTTTTTGTGACCCGTATGCCGCGTCCCGTCCAAGTGGACGCGTCTGGTGGTTTGTTACTTGAAGTTTTCCAGTTCGATGGATGGCCCAGAGGACACAGAAACACTTCTTGCTTTATTATGCAGTCTTCTGCCTGATAATATCGTGCCTTCGCAGGAGAGTCTTCTCGATGCATTGCTTCACGCGGATGGAGACGTCAAAAAGGCCGCCGAAATCCTGTTGAAACAGCGCGGTGCAACGAACAGCAAACGAAAAAGACACGTTAGCCTGGATAGTTGGCTCACACGCGCCGCCGTTTCTTCTCCCCCAGAGGTCCCGGCGGTCAATGGCCAATCTTCATCTCCAGGTGGATCTTCAGTTGTTCAGCAGAGCCGACTTGGGTCCGAATCACCGAACAAGAAGCCACGTTCTGCAATTGGCATCATATCCGCTACGCCGAAGCAGCGTGATGATGGTTCGCTTCCCTTGTCGAAGCCCGTCAAGCCAGTAAAGAACCTGCTGGACGTTCTCCGCCAACCTCCCAGCCTCGCTACTACGAGTGTCCAACCTGCACCCCCACGTCTCTCACCATTGACGCTCAGCAATCCTTCGCTCGTGTCGCAGCACACCCCATGCACCCTTCACTTGGCCATTCTGCCCCCCGAGCTCGCATGTCAACTTTATTATATTATGCTTCATGAGGCACAAGATTGGTCGAGAAACAAGTGGTGGCTATTTGACCGGTTGGTCGAGAGCCCGCACCGATCGTCTCTGTACACTCGACATCCCGTCGAAGAGAACAATGAGGTTGCTTGGCAAGGAATAACGCGTGCATGGTGAAGAATCTGTCTAGCTACTTCTCTTGCGCTCACATATTTTGTTAGGTATAACGGCCGACAGGGCGCAGTCCCGAAACAATTCCCCTCACTCATGGAGGAGGCTTGCAAGATCGTTGAGAAGACGGTCAATGCCGAGATGGACAAGCGCAAACGGTTTCCCTTGGAATGGGGCGGAGATACTGGGGACCCTGATGGTCAGCGACTGACCTGGCGCGCCAACTTTGCCGCTGCGAATTGCTACGTGGGTGCCAAGGAAGCGGTCGGGTTCCATTCGGATCGCCTGACCAGCATAGGTCCCTATCCAACCATCGCGAGTCTGAGTCTCGGTGCGTCAAGTTTTGAAGCTTTGGTGTTTTTGACTCATGGTACGATGATTGCTGCAGGAACGCGGAGAATATTTCGCCTTCGGGAGGTCATCGTGCTCGATCAGATTGGAAAGAGAGCTGCGCAGACATTCGACGTCCCTCTACCACATAACTCGGTCTGTAAAATCCAGTTTGTACACCACCTGCTCATCATCAGCTGTGGACCCCTTTTACAGCTTTGCATAATGCACGCGTCTACCCAGGAGCGATTCAAGCACTCGATACCCCCGCGAAATACAATCGACCGCTTCCATCCTCCATACCCTCCGCCACCCGACCACCCCGAACTCGCATTTGACCCGGGAAACTGTCGAATCAACATCACGTTCCGGTTCTTTCGCCCCGACTTTCACCCTGACACCATTCCGCGTTGTAGGTGCGGCGAGATGACGACGTTACGGCCAGACATGAATGGGCGACAACGCGAAGCGGAAGGGATTGGCAAGGGCCAGAGGGTTCCGGAATCTGGCGGGGAGGAGCGTGTCACCACGGGTTACTGGTGGACGTGCACGGCTGGCGATCAGAATGAGGGGAAAGGGTGTGGATTTTGGAAGGTGATGGATGTAAAAGCTGAGGGACGGGGGCCGTTTGTATCAGAAGATCAGCATATCTAAAATCAAATAAGATAGGCTCAGGTTGACCCCCCGCACTTCGATCCCACCTTAAAACAAAATGGCCACGACTGATCGCACCGCAAAGGTCTCTCGCAAAACTAACGAGACAGAGATAGAAGTGTACATCAATCTAGACTGCCAGCCCAGTTCAGCATCAGCATCCCAACAAACCATCGATATCTCAACCGGGATCGGCTTCCTCGACCACGTACGTCCTCCCCCCACCGAACCGAACCTACATCTTCTTCTGATCCACACAATATGAAATAGATGTATAGCGCACTGGCAAAGCACAGTGGCATCTCTCTCACGCTAAAAGCGAAAGGCGACCTCTGGATCGACGACCACCACACAGCCGATAAGTCTACTACTACTCCCGCTATCATCGCACACAACACAAAACGAACGCCCTTACTTATCCCTCGCTTGCGCTCACACAGGACACGGCGATCGCGCTCGGAACCGCGTTCAAGCAGGCGCTAGGTGAAGTCAGGGGGATCCGTCGATACGGCACGGGCTTTGCACCCCTCGACGAGGCAAGTGCTATGCTATGCTATGCTAGCCAGGCCCCTTCGAACCAAGTTGTGTGACATTGTGCCGATGACAGGCTCTTTCGCGCGCAGTCATCGACATTTGCTCGCGTCCTTACTGCGTTACCGACTTGGGCATCAAGCGCGAAAAACTTGGCGATCTCTCGACGGAGATGCTCCCTCACATATTCTACTCATTTGCCATGGCGTCTGGGTGCACCCTGCATGTGGATGTCCTGCGCGGTCAGAACGACCACCACAGGTATGCCACTCTGTTTTCGGGTTGGATACACGAGGTCACTTTTTCACGTTTACAGAGCAGAATCTGCTTTCAAGGCCCTCGCCCTAGCCATTCGCCAGGCCATTGAACGGACGGGAGGGAGTGATGTTCCCAGTACAAAGGGTGTATTATAGCATCGCAATCGAACGATACGGTCAACACGTTGAATCTGCAGGGCAGTCGTGATCCGACACGCTCTGTTGTGCCGAATGGATAAATAATGTCATTATAGTGCACCTCGTTCTTCCTAAATCTCACGACCAGAGGAGGCACCGTTTCTCCGTTGGAGGATTAAGCTGTAAATTTCACGTCAAGGCCATTCAAACGAATTCAACGAGTGCAACAGACCTTCGCCTTGGGAGAGCAGTTGAAAGCCTTTGCGAATTCTGGGATATTGTGCAAGGTCCCATCCACGCGAAATTGAGAGGGAGAGTGTGGGTCCGAACGAACCCGTTGGACCAAGGCCTCAGGCTTGATGTTCTCCGCCCAGATACGACCGAAGGCGATGAAGAAAAGTTGATCCCTGCGCATGATCTAAGAGTTGATACATCTCGAGACGGCCAGGTCTTTCGCACCTTGTGTGATTAAGACCAGGGAGTAGATATTCGTTCCCGGCCTTTAACGAATCGTTGAATTGAGCCTTCCATGCGCGGTATGCTTGAATGAGGCCCGAATCGCCGATATTTTCTCCAGATGTCCTGAGGGCCAGTCAGATGTGTCCCATTACCAACCACCCAAGATTTGCGTACAGTTTACCCTGTGAGCAATGGGTCTTAGCGGAGCTGTACAAAGTCAGGGAAGCGAAAAACCTACGTTTAAGTGGACGACACCACCGTGCCCGTCATCAACAGTGTAAGCTGAGATGAGCCCGTCGGGTTGAGAGAATGAAGTGTCAACAAAGCAAATGCAACGCACAAGAATATTGTTCCTCATAACAACTCTGTTTCACCAAGAATCTCTCGCTTGTTGCATTAGTCCACCACTCCTCCAGCTTGCCCGCCTGATTGTACAAGCGCCCGGCAGAATCAAACGCATGCTTATAATATTAAACGAAATAAGCACGTTATCTTTTTCCAAGAGTATAAGTTAGGACACACAGTTAGTTCATGAGACGCGACTTGGCCGAACGCCCCGTAGTTGAGGTAGGCAGGCCAATCTTTATGGAAGAATGGGGCCCGCAAAATTCCCGCAGGGAACACGATCTGAAAGACCTCAATAAACAGGGAGGTGCGTGTACTGATAAACTCACCTCATTCGCCGGCGGGTTGTAGTAGGCGTTTACAGTCGCCGGTGTCATCACCCACGCTTTTAGATCACGACGATTCCCCACCTGCTGCCATTGTTTATAAACGTCGCTTGAACTGGTCGCGTTCATTAGTAACATATGACAGCAAGGTGCCAGTACCATACCTCGCGCTGAGCATATTCTTGAAGTAATCAAACTTGCTTATGTCGACGAGAGCGTAGTATCGTAGGAGCGAGTGAGGGTTCTTTGTGTCTGGGGAACTAGGGTAGCCAACCTTCACGCGGATTTTATCGGCCTGAAAAGAAGAATTACAACGATGCGTGGGTTGCATCAATAGGGGAGTGACCTTTTCAGCGGCGGCAAAAGCAGACTTCTCATCCATCCAAGAGATAGATGACAATGAGTTCTTGAAGGCCTCGACAATATCTGGGCAAAAAATGAAATTTGAAACCCACAAGTGGTATTATATCACGCACCAGTGATCACCTTGGTGCCCTTCTTCTTAGAATCACCTGGGAAAGCCTCGTTCACAAAGTATCTCCCAGTTGCATACCCGAGAGCCTGGTCTACACTATTAACGCAGTACTCCGCGCGATCACCGATGGAACCGGGCTTTATGCCTTGCAGAACCTCTTGTAAGCTCCTCACAGCCTTCCATGATTCCGTGGAGGTCCCAAGTCGGGGTGCCAACGAGAGAGCGGCGCGAGTGACGAGATATGCCTCGAGTACATCTGACTCAGTTTCGTTGAGAATAGAGGTGAGTGAGAGTGTGTATGCTGGATATGTCACGACGACTTCGGTGGGATAATTGCGCGGCGTAAAGGTTGCGAAGTAATCCGGGAAATTGACCTGGGTTATGGTCTCGGTGATGTTGGAAATGGGGACCTTATTGTAAGTGTATAGAGGATCCTGTAATAAAACGTCCCTGCGAAACCATCAGTATTTGGATTATGAATTTTTTGGAAGTCCTCTAACAGGTCTAGGCTTGCTTGCGCAAGCTTCCGTTCAAATTTGACAACTTGCTCAGCCAGTTCAGTCACATTCTTTGGACGATCCTTCGGGCGATCGCCATGTCCTCCATCGTCGTCATCCCACGGAGGCCAAGGCCAAGGAGGCCAAGTATTCTCATGGTCTTTGTTGTTGACTAAAGCTTGAGAAGATCGCTTCTTCTCTGCCTCATAATGGATAGCGAGGAGACGTTCCAAAACGCTTGAATATAACTCCCGCATCGACTTTTCCTCGAAATACTCCTGGGTTTGTTCAATAATAACCAGACGTGCATGGGCTGGTGTGTATACTGACCTTTGCGGGAAGCCCGAGACTGGGTTGTTGGAACCAAAGGACCATGAAATTAGGGTCGACAGCAGAGTCACCCTCAACACCGAATTCAAAGAGAGCGGGAATACCTGTGTGGGATGTGAGTGAATACGATGACGCGGGTCCTTGCAACATCTATTGACCTCTCGAGTGCAAGAACGCCAGGGCGGCTGTCAGCCCTGCCCGCTTTGTGTCGGGGTCGTCGTCATCACCGTCAGTGTGGGCGATCACGGTGGATTCACCACGGTAGAGCTGTCGGACGTGAGCGATGAAGTCCTTGAGAGGTCCCTCGCCCAACTGGTCCAAGGTATCCTCATCCATACAAGAGTAATACAGATTGCGCAACTTGACAAGCAACTGCTGATCAGCGGAATCTTCGAGGGACGCGATGGAGCCGTTGATATTGAGGATGTCCTTCACGATCTGCTGGTTTTCTTGGAAAAGAAGACCGAAACTCCCGAACCGACCCTTGTCTGAGGGAAGAGGGTGGGCCTTGCGCCAACCTCCAGCTAATAGGAGTGAGTTGGGGGTCCCAAAGATTGCGAAGCTAGATGGAACGCACTGGCATATTCGTAGAAATTCTCACAAGGGTCCTGTGTAGTGTCTAAGGAAGACAAGATGGCTGCCGAGAGCACAACGCATTGCGGAGTGAGGCATTCTTTCTGTAAGATTGTCAAATGGTATGGCAAGCATATAGATAGAATGGGAGACATACCCTTTCTGGGGGACTCGAGGGACCAGGTGGAGGCAAACCCGTGACGGTAGCCGTAACAGTAGCTGTGGTGATTGACGGAACGGTGACGATACTCGTGACTGTGCTGGGAGGCTTGTCTCCCCCTGGTTCTCTCCCTGGGGCATCCGGCGGATGGTTGAGCTTGTGCTGGGAGCCAATAAACAGGCCAATGAAGATTGAGAAGAGTAGGAGGAAGATCAGGAGGAGAATGAGCAATATCTTATTGAGGGGAGTGAGCGGATCTTGAAGAATTGAACCCAGTCTATCCATTACAGACGGAGAAGGAGCCGGTTGAGGACCACCATTCTCTGGGTTGTCTTGAAGGAGAGGCGCAGACTCTGGATGGGGCGAGGGAGATTAATACGGGGCAGACGACGGTAGTTGGTGATTACGACGAAGATACAGACCCTCATCAGTAGATACCCTTGCCTGCCTCTCGGGCATGACGAGAGAGCAGCTTTAGGGAAAGAGACAAGAAAAGAGCAAGGAGGTGCCTTACGAAGGACGCGCGACCACGGCACGCCTTTACGGTCATCATCATCCACGTGGATGGTTAGACGCGTCCATGATACGCACTCTCAACCATCGACTCTCTGCGCTCGGTCGCATTCACTTCCAGCAGCATCGTACTAGATCGTTGTTCAGTCTCTTTAAAAAGGCACCTTCAAAGCCAGAATCAAGACCTATCCTCTCACAAGATGACCTTTTCCATCCTTTCTCTGCGTCTCCTTTTCCCGCAATGGTTGCGCGAGGAGAAGCTATCAAGTCGTTAGCACCGTGTCCTGTTTGTGCGTCTCACCATGACCACATACACCCTCACACCAAGGCCCAACCTCGAGCGGTCGCTTTCGAATGCCCGGACTGCGGGTGGCCTACTCACTGCACCGAAGAACATTGGCATGCTGACGATGACCACTCAAAGTACTGTTCGCGTCTTCGTGAGGTCAATGAAGATGAACACGATCTCCGCAGTGGTCGGAGACTGCGTGAATTTGAATTGCCAGGTGCGTTCCCTGGCATCTCAGAACCCTGTCAATTAACTTCGCTCTCCAAGTGCAGGTCAACAGGACACGGAAGCTGCTATATCCTTCTCTAACTGGGATGTGTTCTGGTATACGCGTGACTTCCCATCGATGGACACGGAAAGATCACGGAGACATGCCAGCAAATTACTCACGTATCCTATAACTATCGGATCTGTCATCCACCAATACAGTGCCTTGACCCTTGGGAACCAACGGCTTACACCAGAAGGCAGTCGTTCATTAGCTGGTATGTATACTGGTACTTATCAACGGTTCTCTGTGATTTACACGTATGCCATCAGCTCTGCGATTGACATTACACGGTCCCACCGGAACGCCCGAGACGGAAGAAGCCTCAATCGACAAACCTCAAATGCGAATATTTATCCTGGGCGCACGGGCAGAATCTTCCTTACCTCCCCATGTATGGGAGCAGCTTACCTTTTTGTTCCCAGCAGCACTGTTCCATCTTTACTTCATTGGGCCGCAGGTTTCTCTGCCAAAACCTCCAGCCACTACCCCTGGTGAGGCCAAGTCAGAGGCCGAAGCCGCATCAGAGTCAGCGCAGTCAGCCGACTCTTCATCAGAACCCCAGTCAGAGACCTCGACCTCGACTACGTCTGCCAAGCCCGAGGAGGAAAAGTCAGTTTATCTGCCTAATGTGTATGAGCCCCCCACTCCTGCACCTATATCGCGGCATAAGCGTACGCGGTCATCAATCGAACGCTATGGAGTACCGTCATACACTGTGCCTTACACCCCACAATTGACGATAACCGGGATGCAATGCAATTACCACGAAGTGCACGCGCAATTTCAGGACACATTTGATCCCTATACCGACCTCTTCTTTACGTTCTCTCCGGGCTTTGGTTTCCCGTCTCCGACCTCGACCTCTGACCTCACTGGGGAACCACTCCTACAGATCGAGTCCCCCACAGAATGGAGCCCCGTACTTCCGCTTCTGTTGGCTACGAAATGCCCAATTTTTGTGACTGGGTTCTCTCCCACTGATGTCGAACGTGATGTCAAGTCCATGTCACTCGCGCCAGGAGTAGCAGGTGAATTTGATTGGGTGATTACGCCAGGGGAGAATGCATTTGGGAGCGAAAAGTGGGAGGTTGCCGACTTTGATCCGAGGGTGATGGTCAAGACAAACTGGGGAGTCTGGGGAATTCGTGGTAAACGAAGGGATGTCCGTGAGCGATGAGTATAGATTATTCAAATGATTACGTGAGACACGCGTCTGCCCATCTCAGCCTCGCGTCGCGCGTTGAGTGTGTGTTCTCAATGGTTTTCATCCCACCACCTCACCTCGCATCGGCGTCCCGTCCATCATATGCCGAAACATACAATAATATCCTCGCAGCGCATAGACGATCTCCGCTTTCCGCCGCTTCCTCGGTCATCATTCTCGTCGCGCCTGATGTCGACGCGCTCTGTGCCGCAAAGATGTTCGCGGAGCTGTTTAAGCAGGACGATGTCATGCATCGCATCACACCCTTGTCTGGAATCGCAGATTTGGAACGCATGCGCGATGAACTTATGACATATTCAGAAGTACAGTATCACATCATCATCGTCCGTCTCCCTCACTGCTCATCGACGCGTTCCCAGCTTCACTCCCTCATTCTTTTGAATATCGGCTCTATCCTCGACCTGCCTTCATCGGAGTGGTTCGGTGACTTCCCTCCCAAAGTTCATGTGCACGTCATCGACTCAGGCCGGCCGCAGAACTTGTCCAGTCTGTTTGGCGAGGGTGAGGGGGCAGAGCGGATTATTGTGTGGGACGACGGAGGCGCGGAGCACCTTGATGGGGAAAGGGAAGCATGGGAGACGCTTAATGTGAGTGGTCCCTTGTAGCCTAGCGAGCTCTTGCACATCCTGATTGTGTTGCTTCTGAAGGGCGATGTGGAGCCCGAGTCAGACGAGAGCTCCGATGACGACTCGTCCGATGACCTGCCCGAAGATTCCGTAGAAGGGGGCGTGCCCTCTCGCAAGCGGAGATCCCTTAGCCAAGGTAGCCGGACCCCAAGTAAACGCAAACGTTTGGACGACGACGTACGCGCGCCTCCTCTTGTCCTTTCCAAAGCTCTTATCCTGGTTGCAGCGACGTCCTCGCGTGTCGAGAGAGCAGCGCGACCAGCATTACGCCCTCCTGGACAAGTACTATATGTCCGGAACATGGTACGGACAGAGCGCAGCTGGCATCGTCTACCTTCTCGCCACTGCGCTAGAGCGCGTCGACAGCGATCTCCTCTGGTATGCACCATATCTCCTTTCCAGAGTTTTTTTTCGCGATGCTCACTGATCAAGGCTCGCAATCCTTGGCCTTACGAATCAGTACACCCGTTGTCGAATATCGCGTTCCGAGTACGACAAATTCCACACCATCTATCACGACGAAGTATCCCGTCTCAATCCTCCCCCGCCCACGACCGATGCGCATGGTTTGGCCGCGTTGGGCGCGGACGATGTGTCACTGCGCACAACAGATGAGCTCCGCTTTGAGCTCTTCCGGCACTGGACGCTGTATGACGCAATGTTCCACTCCAGGTACGTGGCGGGAAAGTTGGGTACCTGGAAGGAACAAGGACGGAAACGACTAGCTGGTCTGCTCGCAAAGATGGGGTCAGTGGCACGCAGTACGTTCGTCTGCGCATTCACTGACGCTGTAGTCGCGCAGGTTTTCCGTCCCTCAAACGCAACAGCTCTATGCCCACATGGACATGGACATGAAGCGTCTGCTGCGCGACAACCTCGACGCGATCGCCCCAGAATACGGCATGATTGAGCTCACCTACCCTTCCTTCGTGCGCTGCTACGGCTACCATATGCAGCCGCTCTCTGCCGCCGACGCCGTGGACGTGCTCAACGCGCTCCTGGACGACGCCACGGGCATCAAGATTGAAGTCGAAGCCGACGGCGCGCGAAACGGCGGGGAATGGTTTGGAGGCGGGCGGATGTGGCGTGCTGCCGGACGCTGGGCGGTCCCGGAAGCCGGGAGGAAAGCGAGCGAGCGCGGTCAGGAAGAAGAGCATGCCGCCGGGGAGAGAGCAGAGGACGAGCGGGACGAGCGGGAGTCTCCGCCTGTGCGAAACTTTTGGAACGCATTTGACGCACTCGAGGAGTGAGCCACCTCCCACCCTTGCCTTGTACAGGTAGCGCGTAACGAGTTTGATGACTGGGGTTTGCAGCGTCGCCCGCCTGCGCGAGGCACTTGGTCTAGCAAAGTCCGTACATCAGGCGATCATCCGAACGGGCTCCTCCATCATCGATAAAGGTGACCTTCGACTGATTCGCGGACACCTCGTCGTGCAGCTCAAGCAGGGTCCTGACCTCGCCTTGTTCACCCAACCGGGTGTCCTATTCCGCCTTGGCCTCTGGTTGACCGAAGTGCTGCGCGACCGGGTCAGTGGGGCCAATATCAGTAGGCGGAGTAAGAAGAAGAGCTTGCCTTTGATCCTCGCGTGCTTAGATGAGCAGGGTCGGACGTACCTTGTGATCGGGTTGAACGAGAGTATCGATTTTGGGGACGTTAGGAAAAAGTAAGTGTATTGTGCTGGCGCGAGGTGCGAGGTGCTGACTGCAGCACCACCAGCGAATTCGGCCTGACTTTTCTAGACGCGAAGGAGGATTCGGGCGCACGGACTCGACATAGCTCGTTCGATACGAACGTGTTGGAAGTGGACGAGACAGATTTTGAAAAGTTCATTGCAGAGGTTTATAGAGCACAGGACAAGTACTAATACTGATATCCCACACACGAGGTTTTCGTCATGTTTGTCTGTAGTTATAGACCTTGTATTCCACCGTTCGCGATAACGCAGACTGATGTTCATTCGTCAGTCGCGTACACATGACAAGAGACGAAATTCACTTCGACGAGCCCCAACCGAAATGCCAGGTGCCCATCCTGGGTCTGAGGGTGGTAAGACTGACATCTAGGAGACACGTACCCCGCTTCAGAATGGGCAGAATATAAGCCAAGAGTTCCCAACCTGAGAGAAGATCGTATCGCCGCCTCCATAAATCCCAACGTTGCTGGGCTTCCGCGGATGTATCCAGAATGTGTGTTTCCTAGTTGATGCGTACTCGCGCCAGTCCTTGAGACCTTGGGACGTACATACGGGAATTTATCCACTGCAGGCGAAAGGCCTCCGTATCTGGAAGGCTGGATTGAGCCTATACACTCGTGAGTGATTAAGCAGTCCGTTTCCTACCCAAAGCACAGGGGATGCCGTCGCGGTCCATGATCACAGCGCGGAATGGTCGGTGCGTTCTGAGAATTTGTCGAGAGAAGGACGCCAAGAAACCATCATGATGCGGTTCCTCAGCAATGAATCCCAGTGGCTCGCCGCCCTTGTTTGCCGTCCCTAAGTCTGTCATTGACTAGGAAGGACGACAAAAAGTGCGACACTGACAGATGAAGTATTTAGTCGTTTGTTCGAAGCTCATGAATATATTGAGCATTTCGAGCTGTCTGTAGTACGGACAGCTCGAAATGCTCGAAATTTTAAATCCGAGGGTCACGTCACCCATCAATGCCCCTATACGCAGGAATAATAAGCGCCTCCTCATCAACCTGTATAAAAACCGCAGAGATACATTTTAGCCCCGGACATTGACTGTATAGTTCAACAAGGATGACAATGCATAGCCGAGCATGTCACCTGAAGTGCCGTCAGGTGCCAACACCCCTAGCTCGTTTACATCGCGATAAACCACATCTATCCACTCAGAAGAACCAGAGAGGTTAGCAACCTTGCAGCAAGTAGCGTGCAACGCAAGCAACTCGGGTGCGGGAACTGGAAGATGTTCTGGATCCTTAGTTGTGGATGTGACGGATTGACGCGCGTCCTTGACAGGTATTGGACCAAAAAAATTGGCTTCATAACGATCTTTCTGAGACTATAGTGACATGGCGCCTGATGGGCATTGAGAATATATAGCAATACTGAAACTCACGGTAGCTTCCAAGTAGAATTCCAGCTGATCAAATGCGTCGTGCATAT
>Ga0209488_10000092_pt1 | contig 64014 bp, 59 predicted proteins | sample Rivendell_Oct201_8_FD_188349 | JGI IMG/M metagenome (GOLD analysis project Ga0209488, IMG submission 188349) | Vadose zone soil microbial communities from the Eel River Critical Zone Observatory, Northern California, USA -... | ecosystem: Environmental > Terrestrial > Soil > Vadose zone >...
ACTTGTCGAAGAAGATTTCCTTTCCGACACGGGCCGCCGGACTGAGAGTCTCATTGGTGCCGCCGGCCCGCAGCCCTCCCAGCGTGATCATCAGAAGAATCAAAAATCGTTTCATACGAGATAACAGGGCGAATCCGCGATGGATCCGCCCCGTCCGTCTTTCGCTATTTCAACGCCCAGGGGTTGACCTGATTCGCATCCGGTCCAACCTGGGCGCCGGGCGGCGTGACGAAGCCGCTCTTCTGAACGTAACCCGACGGAATCTGGAACGCATGATTCATCGGCCGCACCGCATCAAAATGCGGATCCGCGCTGAGCGCGTACTCCGGCAGATTGAGAATATTGGCCGCGATGAATTTCTGCGTGTACTTGGAGCGGTTCATATACGTCCAATCGTCGCCGGGATCCGCCAGCTGGAACATGTCCTGCAACGTGCGGACAAACGATATGTGGCTGTACGCGTCGCTATCCACCACGCCCTTCGGAGCAGACGGCTGATTGGTGAGCAATCCGAAAATGCTCGTGCCGTGTCCCTTGTTGCCCTGGTTGTATCGCGCGATGGAAGTATCGATGGACACCGAGCCATCCGGATTCTTCACCAACACGCCGAGTGACTTCCCGGCGATCGAAGAACCCGCACTCGGATTCCAGCCGCAGCAGGAATTGAATCCAGTCGTGGCCGTCCCTTCGTCGAACATGATGACGATCGCCACGCGTTTCTGCGTGTTCGTCCAGATCGGAGAGGACTGGATTTTCTTAATCAGATAGTCGGTGTAATTGTCGCCACGATAAATGCCGGTGCTTCCGCTGCTGCAGTCGCTAGCCGTGCCGGTGGTGGTGGTTCCCGCAATCTTTCCGGTCACCGTCACGCCGTGCATGTCGTCGCTCTGGTCCGGCTCGAGGAAGTTCAGGTTTCCGACGTCTCCGCTCGCGAGATCCGTCCCCAACTGATCGAGATCCCAGCCGGCAGGCGTATTCGGGCTGTTCCGGATGGCGTCATCCCATTGGCCGCCGCCCATCGTGCGATTGCTCGATAAGAACTCCGGCGCGCTGCGCACATTCTGAAAGGAGATGGTGGCGTTGTGCTTCGTGGCATACAGGCCCGAAGGGAACGTCAGCATCAGGTTCGGGTTGCCGAGAGTGGTGCTGGTGCTGATCGGACTCGTCCCGGCGAGATACACATGATCTTGCGCCACGAGTGTCGGGTCTGAAGCGCCGTTGAGCCTCCAGTCGCGGCCGGCATTCATCGATTCGCTATAGATTCTCCACGTCATGCCGTTCTTCGTCATGGCATTGAACAGATTCGGCTTGTTCTTGAAGTTGTGATTCGCGGCGTTGGTGCACGTCGGGTTCAAGCCGGCCGGCAGCGGATCTTCCGGAAGGTCGGCGGTGTCGCCAGCGGGCACGCAGTTCCAGGCGCTGTCGTCGGTCACGCCGAAATCATCCGCGGCTCCGACGCCGTCGCGATTCGGTTCGCTGGGATTGCCCGTGGCAAAGTAACTCGAGAACTGATTGTTCGCGTTCAGGTAGGCATTGATCTTCGGCGCGAATGCGGAGTTCTTGATGGACGTCGTCGCCTTGTTCTCCAGCATGATGATGAAGATGTTGTCGTAGCGCGGAATGCTTTCCAGATTCATCGCCGCTTGTTGCGCGGCTTTCATCGTGGCATCGCCGCGGTCCGCGATCCTGGCGGCAAAACCAAAGCGGTTGGTGAGAATGACGGATTCCGTCAGCACAGCCGTTTTGATTGGGCCGTCATTGGCGTCACCAGGATCGTCGAGCAATGCATCCATTGGGACGTTCAGGCGAGTGGAGAGCCGCCACTTGGCAGTCTGGAAGTCGATATCGTCGTCTTCCATCATGCGAACCACTTCGGTGGAAAGCGGCGTGATGGTGATGGAGGATGCCGCGGGAGTGGGAACCTTTGCGTGACCGGCATTGGCCTGGCCTTCGGCGATCTGTCCGGATGCGGCGCGCAGCACGAGCCGCTGGGCAACTGCGTTTCCGCCATTCAGCGAATCCGTCGAAATCTCCACGATCACCGGCCCGGCAACCTGGCTGTGAAGAAGAAACGCACCGGAGGCATCCGTCGTTGTGCTGGCCTCCCCGAAATCGCAAACCGCGTTGTTATTGGTATCGGCGCATACGCGCGCGCCGGAATAATGCGAGGCGATGGTTTCAGACGGCGTGCTGCCCGCGGGCGGCGTGAAGTAGGTCCCCGCGACGACTCCAAGCACGGTCATGGGCACAGTTCGTTGTGCGCTGCTCGAAACATACGCCGCTAGAAATACGGAAGCAGCCGCGATCACGATCAAACTACGGCGAACGAAATTGGACATCAGAATCCTCCCCAGGTTTCTAAGTTAAGAGTTGCCACTCTGTATACAGAACACGAGGATTCTCGACGCCGCGTGCGACAGTCCTGAGACGGAATTGTTAAAAATTATTCGAGAGGCGTTAATGATCTATTCGGGCATGCGCGCGTGCACCACTGAACCCCGACCGCCCGGCCATGTCACCAGGCTGGGTTTCAGCGAACGCAGTATAAGCGTCCTGCTCCGTTGGCTCATAGAGCCCTATTCGCAGATACGAGGTCTGGCTACCACCCGGCAATACTGTCATGTGGCGCTGTATTTCCCAGTCCACCGAAATCAAACTTGGTTTCTTTGCGATTACATGCGGGCAATTGAAAGTCTCACCGAACGTTTACGGATATTCTTTTTCGGCGTCCTAAAAAGAATCCCACCGAATACGCAGACGCAGCGTAGAAAGAGAGTGTAAACCCAATTTGGTCTAAGCAACGCTTTTGTGGGTCGCAACTGGTTCCGAAAAAGTGTGAGAATCTCGATGTTGATCGTCCTAAGAATTCAACAGGAACACCAAGCCGCTCGGCGGATATGGCAAGCGAGTCCGGGGGAGCACTCGCTGTTATGGCAGAGATAAGGATCAATGCTGGCAACACCCAAACCCACATTCCAGCGATTGTCCTTACATACTGCCCCATTCGATAACCAGAAGCCATTCCAACGGCAATCTGAGCTGGGAAGAAATGTATTCCCGTTAAGATCCAAGCGGGACGAAAATTTGGCTCAAAGATCTGAATCGCAGGAGAAACAGCCGTCACAAGAATTCCAGTGGTTACCAGAACTCCTATTGTCGCTAAAAACTGATGCAATAGGAACACAGCAGCCTTTCCGATCTTGTTAGCAGCCCAAGTGTCAACAGACCTTCACTGAAACCTCCAAAACACAAAAACAATTAATTCGCTTAGGGCGAATTGTATTCGCAATTGGACGGACCTTCTGATACCTTCTTTTCGTCGGTGTAGAAGGAGATAGTCGCCATTGTAAGGTTCGCTGAAATTCAGCGAATCGTGGAGGGATTTTTCCCTCTAATAAATCGCGGGGATATCGGTCTGGGTAGACTGGACGGCCGTGCGATGCGAGCGCGCTTTAGCGAGCAGCGCGCTCTTGAACGGGTTAACTCTGCTGCTCTCCGTCTTTGTTTCTGGCGAAGTCCGCGTCATTTCGGCGCGGATGAAACAAAGAAAGGAAGAACCAATGCAAGTAGTCTCCGACAAGCAGCAGGAGCAGCTGAAAAAATGTCGGTTTTTGCGAATCCGTAAATGGCTTTGCAATCCACATTCGCTCCGGTCCTTCTTACGACTCGGTAAAACGGCTTTCGAAATATCAAAGCTTGTAATCGAAGTCGTAAAGATATTCCGGGGATAGGCTGCTAGCCCCTTTCAAATTTAGTGAGGTTCGCGGTGTTGTCTAAGGCGCTCCGTCTGATTAGAGTTTTTCACGACCTGAAGCAAAAGGAGTTGGCCACCAAGCTCGATATATCGACATCCCATCTTTCTGAAATCGAGTCCGGGAAGAAACAACCATCTATGCAACTCCTACAGCGATATTCCGAAGAGTTCAAAATCCCGCTTTCCTCCATACTTTTCTTTTCGGAGAACTTGGGCAAGTCGAAATTGGAAGAGCGGGTGAGGTCGCTAATTTCAGGAAAGGTGCTGGCCATCATGAATTTCGTAGCAGAGGGCTCTGACATTGACCGTCACCACAAAGAGACTTAAACGCTATCCGCTCCGTCAGTCGCCATTCTTTCGACTTCGCACACGGAAGAAGCTTTGCCGTCATCTCGGCATTCCCCTAAATCAGATGAAGGCCCTGGCGTCTCCAGATCTAAATTACAGACTATGGGATGTGGAAAAGAACGGCAAGACACGACATATTGAGAGTCCAACTTTTCCTCTGAAAGGCGTGCAATCCAGAATTGCCACGTTACTTTCCAGAATCATGCCGCCGGATTTTCTGTACTGTCCGACTAAAGGACGCTCTTATCTCTCGAACGCCGCGCAGCACGCAAACAGCAGGGTCATTCATACGTTGGATATTGCCGAGTATTTCCCATCGACACCAACAGAGAGAGTCAAATCTTTTTTTAGAGAACGTATGGAATGTTCCCTGGACGTTGCGGCAATACTAGCAGCGTTGACTACGATCAGCGGTCATCTGCCGACCGGCGGTCCAGCCAGTGCAATCCTCTCATATTATGCCAATGATCTGATGTGGTTGAAGATCAGCGCACTTACAAAGGAAGCTGGCTGTGTGCTCACTGTCTACATGGATGATATTGCGGTGTCCGGCGATGCGGTCCCGAATGAATTGTTGTGGAATATCCGGAAGCTGATTCGTTCTAGCCATCTCCGGTACCACAAAGAAAAGCACTTCGAAAATAAAGTGAGCGAAATTACCGGCGTCATCATTCGGGATGGTATCCTTGCGGTGCCGAATCGCCACAGGCTAAAGGCACATACTGTCCGCAAGGAAATACAAAGTGCCAGAAACCGAGGCGAAGCTCGTCCACTTGTCAGGAGACTAAAGGGATTGGAGGAAGTGGACCGGCAGCTTCGGCTTGTTAATGACCACCTTGTTGAGCAACGCAACCTCACCACTGACGTCGGACGGTAGTCATTGCGGTGGCCCAATCTTTAATCTCCGGTCGACAATGAACCGAAGACCCCGTCTGGATCAAACTGAAATCGGTCGAATGCTTCTTTCCTGAGAAGCCACGCAAAATAGGCAACTTCATCAGCCAAAGCATCGGCAATGGGATGCACGGCCACCAATCCGGCAGAATGCGTGAACCATTTTCCACTTTTCACGGCATGAATTGTCGTGGCGCGATTAGGGAATGGAAACTTCCCATCGTAAATGTGGTGTACGCTCCACTGTCTGTTGGGCGTCTGGCGTCGGGGACGTTCGCCACCGTGGAGCAAGAACGACAGCACAGCAGGTCCGTTGGAACGGCAATCAGCTTTGTATCCAGCTGCACGCATCTGCGCCAGCCTTGTGACGCTATATTTGTGATACCTAGCGCGGACACACCCAGGCCAAAAACAATCTGGATTTTGTGGCCATTTTACAAAAAGATCCCGCTGTTTCCAGACGTCATCAATAACTGTCAGCACGTGTTTCGGCACATCCTTTCGCAATTCTTTCAACCATTTCATGAAATGCTCTCCACAATCAAACTGTGCGCACAGCAGGTCAGCAATATAAGGGTTGCCTTCGCCATTGACCAGAATTCCTTGTTTGGGCTATATCCGCTTCTTCGTTCATCAATTTCAGGACAGGAGAAAATGGGAAATGGCCAAGAAATCGCTGGCGGAGCGCCAAACGGAAATGCGTTCGAGGCCATCCTCGGAACCCACCCCAGCCGCCATCGAGCGACTTACTTAAGAATTGGAACATCGTGGCTCGCATTGGCGGAAGTTTTGAGAGGATCTATCGAAGCGCGGATTCAAACAAGTCCCTGCTCCTCGAGTTCCGGGACGTGTGAACTGAGGTACGCGACTCCCGTCTATAGAGGTCCCACTATCTCTATCCCTTCCCACTTCTCGGTGGGCAAGCCGACGGGCTTGAGTAGATGTAACGCAACCCAGAGTGAAGAACGTCCGTATCTTTTGTGAATGCGGACGACAACCGAATTCACTTAAAACCTATACGTCCGTCTTAATGTTAAATTGATCGGACTTTGCCAGGCAGACTAGAGAACTAATGCAGTTCATTCTCGATCACTTAGGCCGAAGCATTGATTTAGTTTTATCATATTTGCACTTTTGAATGTTGCCGTCCACCACTGAAGTCAAGGTGATGATGGAGATGGACCAGTTGCCGTTTTCTAAAACAGCGCTGGTTCCCGCCTGATACGCTGCCTCTTGACTTCCCTTTTTTGTTAAAGCGCAACCCAATACTTCAAAAAATCCATTTCGGGGAGTGCCCACGCCATTCTGCAAGCTCAAAGTCTCAGTTGGCTGAAAGTCAATGAGTTGCCAGTCGAAGAAGTCGATTTGTCGCTTTGCGAATTCTGAACCACTTTCCTGCTTCTTTTGACGACCAGGAAGCAACTCATAGACTTCCGGCCAGTTCTGTTGATTTTGAGCTTTAATTAAACGAATTAGCCGGTCTTGGAAACTCTGCAAATACCCTTCAGGAATAGGTGAAAAAACACTCGTAGATCGTGCCGGATTTGATTGCGGCCGGCCCGCAACCAATTCAGATCGAAGTACTCCGAACAGAACCGTTCCCACCAGCACTGCTAATCCAAATTTGGTGACCCTCATCAATGTGCCCTCCCAAAAAAAGTGGGTGTGACTACTATTTCCCCCTTCGGCCGTCCAGTAAAATCTACGTTGAGATTAGTTCCCCGCTTAACCAATCGCCGAAATTCGCTGGAACCCTGTATGGCGTATAACCAAGAAACTGGATGATGCCGGGCATTTTCCGGACTGACGGGACCACACGGTTTGTTTCCCAAAGGCAGATAGTGGTTTTATCAACGCCTGCTCCTCGCAAGGACGGCCCGTCCCAACTGATCGTACTGCGTCGATACCTGCAGCTTCCCGTCGCCATAGGCGTTCAGATCTTTCTTCACCGTGACGATCAGATTGAGGTCATCGTAGACGGTTTCGGTTTTTCGCAGCCCGGCTTCGTCGGTAATCAACGGCCGTCCGACCGTGTCGTAGATATAGGTGGTCGTGACGTTGTTATCCAGATCGGTCTTCGAATTCAATGTTCCAGCCCCAACATTCCAGAAATATCCCCACGACCGCTGCTGTGCGGTTTGATAGGCATAATCCACGCGCGTGGGCGCGCTGCCGGTTCTGTCGTAGGTGACGTGCGTGCGAATTTCCGGCTCGTAGAATTCGGTGACGTTTCCGTAACCGTCGTACGACCGGGTCCATACCTGAGAGTTGGCTGACGAGAGCACTCCCAATGCGGGAACGGAAGCAGACTTCATACTGTCCCAGTGCAGTTCCGAGGTCCAACAGCCGAAGATCCCAACAAGAACGCAGTAATCAAGGCTCTCGAGGCTTGGATACTGTCTCGAAATGGATCAGAGTCGCGGAGGGAATGGCCTCTTTTCCACATCGGACACTCTCCGCAGGACTAATCTCGCATCTCCCACATTCCCTTTTCCGAATCCTTTACCCTCCCCAATCCTTACTCTCTTCCGGTCTTGCCATTTGAAGGTCACATCGAACCGGCCTTCCAACGTGGCCTGCACCATTAGGTGAGACCCAAGAGCATCTAGGTATTCCTTAAACGCTTTATCCCGCGTGAGTTCAAAACTGGGCGTCGGCCGAACACCTTCGGGCAACTCCACGATAATATTCAGATACGTGAAGCATGGTTCCGCAATTAGTAACTCGGTAAGCCGTGCATCTTTCAAATCGCCACGTATTCCCGCTCGAACCTTGACCAGCTTGCCTGAATACAGCTCCGGGTGCGATTGAAGTTCGCATAGCGAAACGGTAACAACTGAATCTTCACCGTGAACATCCTGAGTCCAAAACCCCAAGAGGATCATTGCGACTAGTTCAAATAGCAAAAAAGTCTTTCCCATAGGCCTCTCCTATTTCTTCTCCTTGAGTCTGTCGAGAGTTTTTTGAACAGCATCGTTGCGGTTGTTTTCCAACGTCCTACGGTCGATTGTCAACCACGTCTCATTCCACAATTCATATAAGCGATCAGTGGTTTTTAGCCCTTGCGATACATAGGACTGTGCATAGTAACTGGATCGTTCACCACTGAGCGTTAGGCCGAAATTGGAAAGAAGGCCTTCAATTCCGAATCCGAGATGTCTACCTTCATGTCCAACGACTCCCGCTTCGAGTGCAGCCTTTTCCATGGGACTCACAACGCGTTCAGACAATTCCTTATCGATCCCATCAAAATCAACGGTGATCTTGTTCCCGCTCGTAATTGCCAAGGCCTTTTCCTCAGAAAGATTGTCAAAAGCAACACGAACGTTTCCTTTTCCTTCTTCTCCGATCCTTCTAATGACCTTATCAAGTACCTTTCGTTCCTTCGAGCCCTTCATGAGACCGTCCGCTGCTTTTTTCAGATTACTGAACCCTTCCCTGAACCGATCCCGATCCTCTTTGCACGCTGCATTTTGGGTCTCGTCGCAGTCGTCTTCCCACTTAAATAAACCTGTTGGATCAGTATATCGCAGGGGATTATTGTCGACGTAAGCGTAACGATTCCATGATTTGGGTTCCCACGGCTTACCAGAATTAAGTAACGGGTCGGGGCTTGTAAACCGACCTTGGGCTCCCGACATATACCTTGCCCCAAAGTAATCCAGTCCGATTTCAACGTCGCGATTCTTACCCGTGAACTTAGGGGATTCGACGCTCGACAGAGAAAAGTCCGGATTGGAGGGATAACAGCCCGTGTTGCGACCGTTGTCGCTGGAGCTGAGCATGCGGCCGAAGGGGAGATAGTCGTAGCACTCCGTCATCTGTGCCGTGCCGGACTGCGGTTTTTCGCCGGTGACCGCGCGGACGCTGCCCAGCATGTCGGTGAACATCCATGACGTTCCTGTCGTCGCGCTGATCTGATCCTTGTACTCAGCGGCCAGCTGTCCGTTTAGTCCATACACGTAGGTTGTTACTTGCGGGGCTCCGCCATACGGGGTCCAGGACTTTCGGACGCGACGTCCGTCTCCATCATAAACGTAGTACTCATTTCCATTTTGGGGACTGGTAGCGCTGATCATGCGGTTTTCCGCATCGTACGTGAGAGTCCGCGGATCGTAGCTGGTCTGATTGCCCGCCGCATCGTAGCTTTGATTCGCCAGCCGGTTATTAGCCGTGTTGAACAGTGTGCCGACGGCGGGTTCATGGGGATCGGCCGCTGTGATGCCGCTGCTGGCCGACACCCAACGGTTTCCGAAGCGGTCGTAGCCGTAGGTTCGGCTGAAGCCATTGGTTTCGGCCGCTGTGGCCAGACGATTGACTGCGTCGTAGGTATAACTCTGCGTCCAGGTGTGTCCCGGCTGCCGGATGACCTGCGTCGCCAGATTCCCGTTATTCGCCGTGGCCGAGTAGTCGTATTCCAATTCCAGTTTGTCGTTGGCCCCGGCGGAGGTTCCGAGCTTCAACAAAGTCGGCGAGCCTGGAGTTTGGTAGACACGAGATTCCCACAGGTCGTTGCCCAGCTTCATCTGTGCAATCCGTCCATCGGCGGCGAACGGCGCGCTCGACGCCGTGAGATCCGCATACGTTTTGGTTCCTGCAGAGATCTGATTCACACGCCCGGCATCATCGACGGCATAGATCAACGTCTTGCCGAAGGGGTACTGCATACTGCTGAGGGAATCGTTCAGCCGGTACGTGTACTGGAACGTGTAACCGTTTCCACCGGCGGTCTGTGTGTTGGAACCCATCCGTCCCAACGCGTCGTAGCTGCCGTAGGTGACCGTGGCAGCCGACGACGTCATCGATTGCAGTTGGCCGATATTGGGAGCCGCGGATCCGGCATCGTAATAGGTATAGGTCACGTTCGGGGTGGTCACTCCACTTTCGTTGGAATAAGACTTGGTGCGGATGCGGTGCATGGCGTCGTAGGTGTTGGTGGTGAGAACACCGCGAGCATCGGTGCGCGTGAGCAAATCGCCGCTGTCGGAATAGGAGTAGTTGAGCGTTCCGCTCTCCGGGTTATTGGCCTGGAGCAACCGTCCCAGCGAGCTGTAGCTGAAGGTCCGGGTCTGGACGCCTTGATTCACCTGCGTCAGATTGCCGAGCGTGTCGTAGGAGTAGGTCGTGCTGTAGTTCAAGCCATTCGGATCTTCAAGCACCTGGGTCAGACGTCCGAGGCCATCGACAATCTGGCGGGTTTGTTTCGAGGCCGGATCGGTGGCGGTCGTTTGGTTGGCATCGTAGTCGGTCGTGGTGATGCCGGTGCGATTCGCACTCGATGCGCAGTCGCCGGGCTCACTGCCCTTGAAGACAGCGACGGCCGTCACGCGCTTCGAGGCATCGGACTGTGTGCAGGTCCATTCCAGCGTCGCATCCGAGAGCGTTCGGTACGGCGACGAATGCACCGTTCGATTCAGCAGCGGATAGTACGAGGACTTCACCTTGATGCCGTCGGCATTGCCCGGTTCCGTGATCCGCGATAGCAATGATCGTCCCAACTGATCGTATTGTGTCGCGGCTTGAAGTTTAGCGTCGCCATACGCATTCAGATCCTTCTTCACCGTGACCAACAGATTGGCGTCGTCGTAGACGGTTTCGGTTTTTCGCAGTCCGGCTTCGTCAGTGATCCGCAGTCGACCGACCGAGTCGTAGGTATAGGTCGTCGTGATGTTGTTATCGAGATCGGTCTTCGAATTCAATGTTCCGGCCGCGACATTCCAGGAATATCCCCACGACCGCTGCTGCGCAGTCTGATAGGCGTAATCCACACGTGCGGGCACGCTGCCCGTTCCGTCGTAGGTGATATGTGTGCGAATCTCCGGCTCGTAATAGTCCGTGATGTTTCCATAGCCGTCATACGAACGGGTCAGTACCTGCGAATTGGAAGCCGATAACGCACCGAGTGCGGGAGCGGAGGCAGACTTGACGCTGTCCCAGTGCAGTTCCGAGGTCACATTACCGGCGCGGAACGGATCATCGTAGGCCATTTCCGTGACCGCGGCCTTGTTGCCGGAGCCGTCGGACACTTCCTTTCTCTGTACTGCGTCAAGCCGCCGGGCGCTACCTGTGGTGAGGGGATAGAAATGGGGATTCCAATACTCATAAGCACTGTAGTTGATGCTCGTCCCATCCGGAACGCTCGCATGGTAGGTCCACTGCGTAATTCTCTTTGGAACGGTTCCGGTCTCCGGACCGGAGGGATTGTAACTGACCCAATCGTATTCGGTGGTCTGGAGGAGATTGCCGTTTTTGTCTATCATCCGGTCCGTGACTGATGTTAATGCAGGATTCCCGGACGCGTCCGGGATTGTAGTGGTTTCGCGACGAATCCAGGGATTCTGTACAGGGACTGGACCGAGGGCCCATGTATTAACCGTTCCGGGGACGACATTCTGGGACCAGACGCGCTTTATAACATTGCCGTTTGGCTCATCAATTCGGAACACGACGGGCGTTGGGAAATAACCGGTAACTCCAGAATCCACATAACCAGGTTGTGGTGGGCCGGCAAAATACTGAGTCACACCTCCGTCGGGATTCGTGATCGTGCCCCCGTTGTAGGTCCAGATCAGATCCGTGATCCCATCATGCGTGACCTTCCGCTCGCGAACAGCATTAGCTCCCGCAATCGCCTCTGCACTTTGCACTCCACCTTCGAATAAATACCGGTATTGAAAGAGCGATCCTGTTGGGGTTCGTACCGAATCAACCTCCCCATAACCACCATCGGCGTCATCCGCGTAACCAAATGCGTAACTGTTCCAGACCGGTGGCGTCTGGTTGGACGGTACAGGGACAGCTAACGGAAGTTGCACGTACTTAACCACACTCATCATTTGCAAGAACCGATGGTTATATTCCCACGATGCGTTGGACCAATTGTATGTTCGGCTGCTTTGGTAGCCGAGACTCAAGAGCATCCAATTGACTGTCGAGGTCATCACACCGTTTGGTCCTGTTGTCGTGATGGAATCTGTCCGATTTAGATCTCCTGTGCCGTTCGGAAGACCTTCCGAGTTGAGCAGAATGTTAATCGCACGCCCCGTATCATCGCTGATTGTCCGATATACCTGGTTGCACTGAGGATCAACACAGTTCGAGGTGAAATGAATCCCGTTACCATTAGCGTCATAGAGGTCGTGGATAAAGAACCCGTGTCCGGCCGCACGATGGCCATCTGGATAGTAGATATAAAACGGAGCGGCATCCATATTGCCCGATCCGTCAACATAGACTTCGAGTTTCAGATAGCTACCATCGATGGAGTAATAAGTGAGCCATCCGGTCACTTGGGACGGCCAATCTCCGTGCAAGGCGGCGCAAACATTGCTCCTGCCTGTCAGAGGATAGATCCCAAAGAAACCATCTCCTAAATAGTTGTCGTTCATTGCTGCACCGTAGCCGCTGAGTTGCATCGTATGCAGACTCCCATCGAGCATTGGCACGCGGAGCCGATACACCCGTTTGGGCGAGTTCTCAGTGCAGTCCGGATAGTAATCGATTGCCCCGGTGTGCCCTTCAATGTCGAGGTGAAGATTATCGATGTTGTAGTGCCACCCCCCGGTTGAATAACTGGACAATATCCAGGCAACCTCCGGGTCCGCGTTCAGGTTCGCTGGAGGCTGGAGGATTTCGGGCACCAAATCGTAGAGGTGCGTGTCGTACACAAGGTTGAGATCGAATCCTGTACCGGCTCGCCCACGAGGCAACGAGGCCAATGGAATTTCCAGGTGCAGCTTCCCACTGATCGGGTCGATGCTGTCGACGGGGCTGGTCAACTGATCCGCCGTCGGCATGAAACCGCGAGGTGGTCTGGTCTCGACAGTGTACGGATTCTGCCCATACGCGAACATAGCACTTAGGGTCATCGTTAGAACGAGAAGCGGCACAATGCGATTTAGTTTAGACACGGTGCTGAACTCCTATTTAAAGGTTGCGGCGTTACGCTGCGGTTGGCCAGCCACCGTGGCAGCAACAATGGAAAACGCCAAACGTCCGTTTTCATAGCGTTCTATAGTTTTGGGGTACGCCGAGCCATCGACGTGCTCCCAATCCAAGAACCGCGTCTCTATGGTCATGCCCGTAGAATCGGAATAACGGGTACTTACAAGTAATCCGGTCGCGGAATCGAAATAGAAGCGTCTGGACTGAAGTGCGCCGGATCTTCGAAGGCGGTCGGGAGCCGTCACCACATAAATATCGTAGCGAGGTCCCTTGTAATCGGGAGCGATGCGAGCGTCCGGACCAAAGCCGTGCCCCAGCAACACCATCGATGCTCCCTTTCGCAGGGAATAAAGCATCCCTTCCGGCGAATCCATCACGAAGGTGTCCATCAGCGATTCATCCGTCCGATCCGCTACGCCATGCGTGAATTCTCCATCAAAGGTCAGGGCTGTTTTGTCATGGACGCCTTCGATTCGAACCATCCCGGAGATCTGATAAACGATATGAAGCGGTTTGTTGTGACCCCCGTCATCGACGAACTGTGCTTCTAAAACCGTTTCTTCCTTACCGGCGGTTCGCATGCGAGTACCCAATGCCTGCACCTGATGCTGAATAATACTGGGAAGTCCTTTCGGCACCGACGCCAGTTGCTCGCGCTGTCGCGCAGCGGTGTCTTGCGCCTGTGCAACTTCCGGACATGCCCAGAGTGCAACTACAGAAAAGGTGACCCAAAGAGGTTGGATCACCGACTTCTTAAAGCATATCGTTTGCCTGCGAATTCTCATGAACGTCTCCTCAGTAATTCTCACGGCAGATTCGTGGTGTCGACGGCCAGCAAGCGGTCGCCGATGTAGATGTATTCCTTCGAACTGGTCGCCACCGGCAAGGGCATATTGATGTTGCCGGAGTTTCCAATCGTCGAGTTCGCCAACCCGAATGGAGAAATCCCGTGGACATATAAGGGTTGGCCGCCGTACTGCTGGCGCATGGCCATCGTCAGTGGTATGGAGAATCGATAGTTGGTTCCGCCGGCATTGCAGAATACGGCGATCTGGGGATCATTCGTGCTCGTCAGGTTTGCGGTCGTCGAAGTGACCATGGTTCCAGTCCCGGCCGGTCCTCCGGCATACAGATGCACGTCGACGCTTCCCGGATAAGTTTTCGCGCAGGCCCAGCCTTTAAGGACGTACTGGTTGTTCTCCACCACGTAGCCGGAAATCCATCCCGTAATGGATCGATCCACCGCAGGAATCGTCAGCACGCCGGAATTGTCGATCGTCAAATTCGCCAAACCGAACGGAGATATACCGTGCACGTAGATCGGCTGGCCGCCGTATTGCTGCGTGACCGAGTGAGGAATCGGTATCGAAAAACGGAGGTGCGAACTCGTCGAGTGGCAGTCCGTCGAGATATTGGGTTCGCTGGCGATATTGGCGGTTCCGGAGAATGCAAACGTTCCGCCTCCTCCTGCCGGCCCGCCAACGTACACGTGCACATCGATACTTCCCGGATACGTGATCGCGCAGGCCCAACCGTTCAGGTAGTACTGATAGCCGGAGAGAGAAATGCCGTCGATGTAGCCATGAACCCACCGGGGTTGCGGCGGGAAGTAGGTGCCTCCTGACCAGTTGGGAAACAGCGTATTCACCACCCAGGCATCGAGTCCGGCAGTGTCATAGGCGTAGTAGACGCTGGGGTTCAATCGGAACGAAAGCTGGGGCTCGGTCACGTTCAGATCGGTATAAGAGTTCGGCAGGACGTTGGGCTGACCATGAGGCCTCAGGTCAATGACGGCGTTGAGGGGAAAGGAGCCCGACATCCAAAGACAACGGAGATCGTCGCACGTCGCATCGCCCGCGCTGACAGTCGGCGGCGGAGACTGCACGTACCGCCAGGCGGACACGTTTTCATCACCGTTCCACACGTACAACCAGAGTCCGTCATATCCAAAGTGGTAACGCAGAGTCGGATCGGTGACCTGGAACGTAATCAACTGACCATCTGGGGCCAAATCGAAGTGGGGCTCATATCCATAACCAGGGCCCCAGATCCATTGGGATGATATTGAGTTCGGATCAACAATGAGCACGCGCGAATTAGGGAGAAAGTTTGTACCCGTGATCCAGATACAATCCCAGTTGTCGCAACCGGAACCCAACTGGTCGATCCACGGATGCGGTGGTGGCGCCGGCAATACTTCGAGAGGGGCATACACGGACGTGTAATAGTACGGCTCGTATGTATTCCGCACTCCCACAATGGCCCACTGCCCGACCGCCATGCTCCCATCGATGCAGACCATGGCCTGTCCGTTCCAATCCAGTGTCAGCCAGCCGGGAATCTCCTGAGGATCTCCTCCTTCGTAGGTGAACAGCACGTCAATCGTCATGTAGGCGCCGTCGCCGACGGTGACCGTGTAGCAGGACGGATCTCCGGGCGGCTGATAAACCTGCCCCGGTGAGATGTCCAATGAATATGGCTGCTGTCCAAAGGCGGCGACCGGAATCACGAGCCACAGCAGGAACGTCAGCAAACCGATACGTTTCGAAACCATGATGACCTTCCTTACCTATTTTCCGGTTGGGCGAGCGACGGGCGCGCTCGTTGGAGCCGCGTTGTATCGGACTTTGGTCAGTTGCAGTTCTTCCTGCTTCACGCCGTTCACAACGTGCTCGACATGGAACGGGGTCGCGACGCCGTCTGCGTTGCGGACATCAGCAAGAGCATATGAATGTAAGGTGGGACTCACATTTCCAACCGAGTCGCGCGATTGGCCTCGGACGAATTGAAACCCCGTCAGCCGTAATGTCGCGCTGTCTAGAACGTACTGTGTGGCATCCCCGTTCGTTTCCCGAACCGTGAGGATGTGCGACGCGTTCTTGATGCCGTTATCGGCAATTGTCGCGTCGCGCTTCGCGGAGTCCAGCAATTGCCGCATGCCGCGCGCATGCTGTGCTTGCAGGAATTCCAGGGCCTGCCGTCCGCCGGGCGCCAGATGCTCGGCTTTGCCGTCCCAGAGTTTGCCATCGGGCTGTTTGAGCAAAATTCGTTGGCTGCCATGCTCGCCGTTCTGCACCAGGGTCACGGCGAATGTCACCGGACCACCTGCGGTATACACAGTCACCGTACCTTCGCCGACCATGTCCTTGCTCGTGAGCAGTTGGCTGGTGAGCGCCGTTCCCGTGCGCTGGAGGACTTCGCTTGCTGGCTCCGGATTCGCGAGTGCACGTAAAAGCGGCGCCGCGATTTCCGGCGCTACCTGAGTGCCCAGGGGAGTCTTTCGAGGAGGCTGTTTTTCGTCTGTCGCAGTTGCCGTCGACGTTAGCGTTTGCGTCACGGCGTCGGCCGACATGAAAAGCATTAGCAGCGAAAGGCAACACGCACCTGCTACCGGGAATCGGAAACGGGCGATGGAAGCGTACAGTTTGATGAACATTGTTTTCTCCGAAGGAATACGAACCTTCTCAAGATGAGTCCGGGTTTTGTCGGGCCAATCAAACACGAATTGACACAGCGCAGACAATCCCAATCAGGTGGCAAAACCTGCTATTTTGGGCTTTTTCTGCTGCGCCGTGGCAAAACCTGCTTTTTCTCGAACCGCCGATACTCTGCAGGAGACCGGAGAAATAGTTTTTTGAAATCGCGCGAGAAATTTGAATTGTGCGTGTAACCGGCGCGGTAGCGTATTTCTTTGAGGGAAAGCGTGGATTCCAGCAGCTGCCGCCGCGCTTCGTGGAGACGTTCAATCTTCATCCTGTTTTTCATGTTGCGAATAGTGGTTCGCGCGTGCTTTGCGATGAGATGCTCCAGGTGAGACTCGCTCAGTCCAACACTCTGCGCCAGCTCTTCAACTTTAGCTTTTGGATTTGTCAGCAGGATTTGCCAGGCTCGTGATACGCGGCGATCGCCGCCTGAAGTCAAAACTTTGCGCTCTTGCATTTGTCTACTCTCCTCTAAGCAAGTGATGACGTGAATTGGAGACACGTCAGAGTACAAATTTTGAAAAAGCGATGAATCCTTCAGCAGGACGTACGTCGGGGAGGGCTGTCTTGCATATGAGCTTTCCACTCGATCCGTCGTGTACGTTTTAGACAGCTACAATTAGTAGACCGCGAACTGGACAAGAAAATACTTAGAAATTTTTTCCAGGACGATTCCCCATTCAAATTCCGAATACAGAGCGACGTTTCTGCAGGAAAAACTCTGAGTTTCCTCGAAACGAACAGATCGTCCCTCCAAACCCGCAAGCTTTAGAAGATTGATGATTGGGATAATGGTCTAGCAAGCATTCCGGCCTCCCAGGCAACGCCGGATTCGGCCTCACACCTTACGTCTTGCTTCGAACTACAGGAATTCGATCTCCAAATCGGTTTCCTGCGAACGATAAAACCCTAGCTGCCATAGCGCGGAAAATCACAATCCGTTAGCGACACCTGCTATTTCTCGAACCGTCGATACTCCGCTGGAAACCGGTGAAACAGTTTTTTGAAATCGCGCGAGAAGTTTGAACTGTGTGTGTAACCGGCACGGTCGCGTATTTCTTTGAGTGAAAGCTGCGATTCCAACAGCTGCCGCCGGGCCTCGTGGAGGCGTTCGATTTTGATTCGGCTCTTCATGTCACGAATCGTCGTTCCCGCGTGCTCTGCGATGAGATGCCCCAGGCGAGACTCGCTCAGCCCGACACTCCTGGCCAACTGTTCAAGTGTCAATTTTGGATTCGCCAGAAGCGATCGCCATGCTCGCGATACGCGGCGATCGTCGATGGACTTCACGGTATCGATTTCTCGCATCTTCATTGTCCTTTACTTCAGAGGACGCAAAATGGCGGCAAAACCCGTCAGAAAATCTGAGAAAAGTTGTGAATGTTTTGGGGCCGTCGTGATGGCGGCAGTTCCGCCAGGCATTCTGTTCTTCGAAGACGCAAACTGTCCCTTGCGGCGGATCGCGGCATCGGTCTAGACTGAGTCTGCCCTTCGCATTTTCCCCAACCCAAAAACCATGCTTTTCAAAACTCGGAGCGCTGCCGTCTATGGCATCGAAGCGTATGTCGTCGATGTCGAGGTCAACATAGCCACCGGAACCAACGGATCGTTTTACATTTCCGGTTTACCCGATGCCGCGGTTCGCGAATCCCGCAGCCGGATCATCGCGGCGATTCGCAATAATGGATTCGCATTTCCCTACCAGGCCATCACCGTCAATCTCGCGCCGGCGGATGTGAAGAAGGAAGGTTCGGCTTTCGACCTTCCTCTCGCCGTCGGAATCCTCGGCGGCCACGGGTTGCTCAATCGGCAGGACCTGTCCGACTACCTGCTCGTCGGCGAGCTGTCGCTGGATGGAAAGCTGCGGCCCGTGCGCGGCGTGCTGTCGATTGCCATGCTGGCGCGGGATCTCAAGATTCCGTACGTGCTGGTTCCCCACGGCAACGCGCGCGAAGCAGCCGTGGTCGACGGCATCTCGGTGTTTCCCATGAAGACGCTCACCGAGGTCGTCGACTTCATCAATGGCAGCCGTTCGATCCATCCCCTGCGCATCGATCCGATCGTCACCGCGCCGGAAACCCATCGACGATGGGACGACTTCCGCGATGTCCGCGGACAGTTTCACGCCAAGCGCGCCATCGAAGTGGCGATGGCGGGCGGTCACAACATACTGATGATCGGCCCTCCAGGTTCGGGCAAGACGATGCTGGCCAAACGCATTCCATCCATTCTTCCGCCCATGAGTTTCGAAGAAGGACTGGAGACGACGCGCATCCACTCCGTCACCGGCCTGCTGCCTTCGGAGACCGGCATCATCGACACGCGGCCGTTCCGCTCACCGCACCACACCATATCCGATGCCGGACTGGTCGGCGGCGGCAGCGTCCCGCGGCCGGGCGAAGTGAGCATGGCCCACAACGGAGTGCTCTTCCTTGATGAGCTGCCGGAGTTCCCAAGGAACGTCCTCGAAGTCATGCGCCAACCGCTGGAAGAACGCCGCGTCACCATCGCGCGCGCTCAAATGACGCTTTCATTTCCGGCGGCCTTCATTCTCGTTGCGGCGTCGAACCCGTGTCCGTGTGGATTTGCAAATGATTTTCGACGCGAATGTTTCTGCACGCCGCCGCAGATCCAGCGCTACATGTCGAAAATTTCCGGACCGCTGATGGATCGCATCGATATCCAGATCGACGTGCCCGCCGTGCCGTACAAGGAACTGGCCAACACGCGAGCGGCCGAGTCTTCGGAAATGATTCGCACCCGTGTGATCGCCGCGCGCGGCGTTCAGCTTCGCCGCTTCTACGACGAGAAGATTTACACGAATGCGCAAATGGGTCCGCGTCATATTCGCAAACATTGCGTGCTGACGGCGGAATGCGAACGGATCATGGAGAACGCCGTTACCAAGCTGGGCTTCAGCGCGCGCGGTTACGATCGAATCCTGAAAGTTTCCCGCACCATCGCCGATCTTGCTGGCGACGACGAGCTCGCACCAAAACATCTTTCCGAAGCGGTTCAGTACCGCACGCTGGACCGCAACTTGTGGGTATGAGAAGGATAACCATGTCGAAACCAACAAAGTTTAAGATCACAAAGAATGGCCTTGAAAAAACAACCGACATACTCCGGCAAATTTTTGTTTCTCGTGGCTTGCGAGTGATGCTCGACTCGGATCTGGCTAAGCTCTACGGTGTTACGACAAAGCGGTTGAACGAACAACTGCGCCGTAATCGCAATCGATTCCCGAAAGACTTCGGCTTTCAATTAACTCTGGACGAAGCGAAGAAGCTCGTGGTTTTAAGGTCGCAAAATGCGACCTTAAAACATGGTCAGCATATCAAGTACGCACCTCACGTCTTCACCGAACACGGCTCAATCATGCTGGCCAGCGTCCTAAACAGCTCTGCAGCGGTCGCGATGAGCGTCTACATCGTGCGCGCGTTTGTCCAAATGCGCGCCGCGCTGGCCGAGTATGCTGAGATCTCTCACCGGCTCGACGAACTTGAAGAGAAGTGCGACCACCAGCACCGCGAGATTATCGGGACAATTCGGGCACTGATCTTACCCGCGCGCCGACGCCCGCGGCCGATCGGATTTGTTGCGGCAGGACGAACGAAAAAAGGAGGTGCCTAGTGTTCGACCGCCGCGTCTTTTTCGCTCTACTACGACTGGGTCGGAATCTGTGGGTGTATCGGCCAGGACCAGCGCGGAGTTGGACCTGACGTCACTGAAGCTCTAGTACTTGTCTACCTTAAGTATTTTGCCGACGACGTACTTCGGCTGGCTTCGATCACGGAAGGTGAAGCGGAAGGAGGCGAGTTCTGAATCGCGGCGGTGGTGTCGCGCCAGACAGGCGGAAACATGGCGATGACGGCCAAAAAAGCGACGGGACCGAGCAGCTTGAGCGCACCACGCAGCCGCGGAGGCGCCGGCGGAACATCAAAATTGTAGAACTTCTTCCCGCCAAAGTACGGAACCAGGCAGAGCACCAAGGCGACCCCTACAAAGAGAATCGCCACCTGTTCCGGAAGACCGAGCAGAGCCCAAACGCTTTTGCGCGGCGCCGCCTCTTTTTGTTTGGCAATATCGCCAAGGCGTTTTCCCTCGGTCAGTTGTGCCGCCCATGGCTGCGCTTCCGTGTAATAGAGAGAGGTCGTTGGAATCGCCTCCAGGTTCGTGAGAGCCTGATCCACATTCTGCATCTTGGAGTAAACCACGGCGAGATTCCAGTGGGCCACGTCGTTGTTCAATCCAAATTTCTCGGCCCTCTCGTAATAGCTCACGGCTCGTTGCTGGTCGCCCGTATCGGCATAGTAATTTCCCAGGGCGATGAGCACGCCATCTTCATCAGGGTTGATCTTCTCGGCGTTGGTCAGGTGGAGCAGCCAGTTTTCGTGATCGTTGCGTTGCTTGTAGCAAAGTGCCAGATTCAGTTGTGCCTGCAAGTCGTCCGGTTTGATCTTCACCGCATGTTCAATAAAGGGAAAAGCCTCGTCCCATCGACCTTTGTAGATATTGAGCAGGCCGAGCGTCATCAGACTGTGAAAATCATCCGGATCGCTTCCCAGCCTTGTCTTCGCGCTTGCCTCGCGTGTTGCGAGGACTTCTCCAGCCGCGTGGTTGTCGGTCAACTTTCGAGCCACTGAGGCGGCAATGGCATCGCACGCTCCGTCCTCAGTGCGAGGAGACGTATTCCCCCGGGCGAAAACCTTGGCGAATACCGTAGGCGTTTCACCCGCCGTCAGAGCACCGGTCACAACGAAATCCAGGTTCGGATGCGCGGTAAATGCAGCCGGAACCTCGATCGAAGCGTCGATCAATGTGACTCGAACACCGTGGATATCCAAAAGGTTGTTGATGAGTTGTTCGACGTGGCAGTTCAGGACCGCCTCGGTCCGAGTAAATGGAATTATTCCCACGGCCAGATCCGGCGCCTGCGGAGGACGTTCACCGAAAGCAGGAAATGCCCCAAAGAGAAGGATTGCAACAAGCCCAACAAGAATCATTTTTCGCGGCATTCGCTTTTCTCCCATTCGTTCCAGACCACAGATATACGGATTTCGGCACAGCATACACGCCAATTTCGAATATCCGCAAATTTCTGCGGCCAGTCGCTGTCATTGAGAGGGAGTTGCCTGCAGCGTGACGGTTTCCTTGCCGGATTCCCCAATCTGAATCCGCTTTCCGGAGTCTTCATAGCGGCTAAGAAACTCCGGATCCTGCCAGGCGCCATCCTGGACGTCATCCCACGCGAATACTTTGTAATCGCCGGGGGGAACCAGTGCAATTTGAAATCGGCCGGAAGCATCGGTGGTTGCCACCTTGTACGCATCGGGCCTTGCTCGAGCCGCAACCGGAGGCACCAGAACTACCGTCGTGTTGACGGAAGGCCGCTGCCGCGAGTTCACGACGCTGCCGCTCAAACTTCCGGGCTTCGTGCCGATAATGATTTCCACTTTGGGATTGATCTCTCCATTGAATTGAAGCCCATCGTTCAGAACGTCGCGGGTTCCCATCTGAATGGACTTGATGTACAGGTTCTGAAACTCCGGCGGTGCGTCCGCCACCGCGACGAGCGAGATGCGATTCCCTTCACCGGGCGTCACTTCAAAGTTCACCGAGCCGTCGGGAAATGTACTGTAGATGGGACCTTTGATTCCCTCGATCTTCGGATCCGGCATGAAATTGAATCGGATGAATCGAAAATCCGGATTGTTCTCGGCGCGGGCGCGCCCCTCGATCGTCACGTGCGTGGGAATGATCACTCCGGCTCGAAGTTCCACGCGGATATCGTTGATATCGGCATCGCGCACGTCGATCCGCAGCTTCGCTTCCTTGTCCACCGATTGTGCAATCAACATGTAGTCCCCGGGAATGACATCCGGAAAATCAAACGCTTCGGTACGCGGGCCGAAATTCCGCGGAGCAGTCGCCACACCCGGCGACGGATTCATCGGTGCGAGCAAGAGCTGGACGCTAGTGCCACTGACGACGCCGCGCACGTGATGCCGCTGCGCCGGTGAAATTGAAAAATTGTTCCCGCTGACCGTGGCTCCCGCCGCCAGCTCGATTGCCGAAGCGGCGCGCACATCCGCTGTGCCCGGGTAGAAGATCGGCGCCTGTCCCGCTGGGGCGGGCACTATCGCACCGGCCGGTCTCACCACAATTGAAGTAACTCTGGAATCCAAAGCGAGCGGCTGCGGCAGACCGGAATTCGCGGAAGGCGTCGCACTCAGATAGTACCGTCCGGGCCGCAATCCAAACAGGCGATACTCTCCCAGATCGTTCGAATTCGCGGACTGGACAATCTGCAGCACGCGTTTTCCGTCGCGGTAACTCGACGCAATCGCCTGGACAACTGCGGCGCCGATCGGATCGCCATCGCGATCGAAGATCCGGCCGGCGATCGAGCCGGACGGAGTCAGTTCGATATTCAAGTCTTCCAGCGATTGCCCGGGATCAAGAACCAGCGGAACTCCCGCTCCGCTCCATCGATGCTGGCCGTATTCGGAGGTGACGTAGCCGCCAAGTTTTGCCGCCAAGCGATACTCGCCGCGCGGGACATCGACAATTTGAAACGTTCCGTCTCCCGAGGTTTGCACCGAATAGACTTCCGCAACGTCGCCTCCGACCCGCTTTAACTCCACCATCGCGCTCGATACCGGACCGCCCGTGTCGGTTTTGAAAATGGTGCCGCGCACCGAGCCGCCCAACGGCACCTGCTGCGCGGCGACGGGCAACGTGAGAGTCGCGAGAATGGCGATGCGTAGAAAATTCATGGCACGTATGGAATCACAGGGACTTCGATCGCTTCGTTTCGTCCCTCCGACACAACGATCGGACGGCCGCGAGTTTCATTGGCGAGCATGAAATCCGGATCCATCCAGATACCCAGCTCGAGATCTTCCCAGGCAAAGACTTTGTAGAAGCCGGGCACGGCATCGATATGAAACTTGCCGGATGCATCGACAGTGGGCGTCACATACAAGGCGGCGCGCTGGCGAAGCGGAGAATCCGGAACCAGAACCACCGTCGCATTGAACGCCGGCTCGCGCCGCTCGTTGACGATGCGGCCATCGATGCCGCCTTTGTGCGAACTCAATTCCAGTTCCATCGGACTTTCCGGCTGGCTCGGGATATGAAGAATGTCCATGCCATCCTGATTGCCCAGTCGCACCGACTTCAGATACAGATTGGGATTCCCTTCAATCGCCACCCGGTAGTCCCCTGGGAAAACGCTTCGCATCGTAAACTCCCGGCCGCGAAGTTCAACCTGAGGGGCAGGCAGAATGCCAGGGGGTATGACCGGCGTCAGACGAATCCGAAGACCGGGAATTGGTTCCGCGCCATTCGACGGCGTTCCGTCCACCGTGATTCGCCCGAGGATTGAAAAGAATTGAAGCCGGGCATTGACGACGATGTTATTCAAATCCTCGTTTCCGACATTGATTGGAGCAGCGAACGTAAAAGCATCCCCCTGCGCCATTAGATAATAGAGTCCCGGCAGCAAGCCGCCGAATTCAAATGCCCCGGTGTCGGAGGAGTTGTGCGAAATACTCCCTATGTTGGAGTCGCTCGTGGAACTCAACTGGACGCGCATGGATTCCGGGCTGCCGGTGTTTCCATTGATGGTGACTCCACGAATTCGGTGGACGGGGACCGACGCGATTGCAATATCGACTCCAGCCGCAGTGGCGCCGGCACGAACGACAACAGAAGTCACTTCCTTCAGGTTCACCACCCCGGGGTAGTACGTCGTGATCTCGGAAACTTCATCTCGTGTTCCATCACTCCGTGCCTGTCCGTTCATATGGACGGCGTTATTCAAGCCGGTAAAAGAAGTAGAGACGACATTCTGGGCAGACGTCGTGGATATGACTAAGCCATATGCTCCGTCCGGAGAAGCCGTGATGAAGTAGGCTCCCGGCGGCAACCAGAACAATCGGTAATTGCCTTGATCATCGGTCGTCGTCGATTGAATGGCGGTGAGAGGCCGACCCTGCAGCGGGCCCATGTATACCGGCATCCAGGCCTGAACCAGCGCGCGAATCTCCGGCATGCCGTTGCGATCGACGATGCGCCCGGTGATCGCGCCCTGCGGCGTGAGGGCGATGGTCATGTCTCGCAGCTTCTGGCCCGGGGAGACGGGGACGGGAACTCCAGTGCCATTTGGACCCTTCTGTCCGTAGTCTCGTCCGACAAATCCCTGTCGCGCCGCACGCAAGCGGTAGGTTCCGGGCTTCAGGTTTTCGAAAGTGAACTTTCCATTCGCGTCGGTGGTTGCGGTGAGTGTGGATGGCGAGGGAGATGCCGATCCAAGAAGCGTCACCGTTACCTTCGACAAAACGTCTCCGCTGGTGTTCGTGACTCTGCCTTCGATTGAGCCGGCTTGAGGTTGTTGTGCGCTGACAACCTGCAGAAGCAGGGTTGCAAGAATGATCTTTAAGTAACCCATCGAGGAAGCTCCGCGGCAAATATACGCCAGATGGCGCGCAGCGCATCCGAATAGCTGTAGGCGCGGTCGGTGAGCGGAGCGAACGCAAGCCCGCGCGGAGCGTGAGGGCGACAGCGCGAAACCCTAAGAAATATAGCGCAGCCATCAAGAAATGACCGCGCACAATCCTTCAATCGACTTGCCCACAGACTAAAGTGCGTGCGCGGTCATAGACAGCGCCTACAGCTATTCGGATGCGCTTCGCGTCCAATTCATTTTGGATTCCGTGTTGCTCTGCCTGAAGACTTCGCCTATCTTCCTCAAGCGATGAATTGGAAACCCCTCACGCGAATCGCGTTTCGTTTCTCTTTCGCATACCTTGGCCTGTACATCCTCGCCACGCAGATCGCCGGCAGCCTCTTCTACTTTCCGTACCTTCCATTTAGAGGCCTCGGCCCGCTGTGGCCCATGCGCGACGTCACCGTCTGGATCGCCGTTCACGTCTTCCACATCAACACGCCTCTCGTCTTCACCGGCGACAGCATCGGTGAGACCGCATTCTTCTGGGTGCAGGCCTTCTGGATTCTCGTCGCCGCGATTGCCGCAACCTTCATCTGGTCTGCCCTCGACAAACGCCGCAGGAACTACGCCGCGCTGCACTCGTGGTTTCGCCTGTTCATCCGGCTCGCGCTCGCCGCCCAGATGTTCGAATACGGCATGACCAAGGTGATCCCAAACCAGTTTCGCGCGCCGCCCCTCATTACGCTGACTCAGCCGGTGGGCCATCAAACTTTGGAAGGAATTCTCTGGGCGTCGATCGGCGCCTCGCTCGCCTATCAGATTTTTCTGGGATGCGCGGAAATGCTCGGCGGCATTCTGCTTCTCTTTCCCCGCACGACACTGCTCGGCGCATTGATTTGTCTGGCGGACCTCACACAGGTGTTTGTCCTCAACATGACATATGACATCGGTCTCAAGCAGATCTCGTTTCACCTCATCCTGCTGAGCGTGTTTCTCATCGCACCCGACTTCCGTCGACTCTGCAATTTCTTTTTTCTCAACCGCGAGGCAATCCCGTCCTCCGCACCGTCCGCCAATCGCATCGCGCTGGCGCTTGGCATTTATCTGATCGGCGCTCAGGCATTCGTCAACGTGAAGTACTGGCAAACGAGCGGCGGCGGAAGTTCGCGGTCCGCCCTGTATGGAATATGGAATGTGAACGAACTCTCCGTTGACGGGCAGACACGCCCCGCGATTCTCAACGACTATGACCGCCAGTGGCGGCGCATCATCTTCGATGCACCGGGGACCATCGCGTTTCAGCGTACCGACGACTCCATTGCGCACTACGGCGTTTCCATCGATAGTTACCGAAATTCGCTGGCACTCACAAAAGGCGGCAGCAGAAACTGGAATTCCAGCTTCGCATTCGAACGGCCGGCGGACGATCAATTGATTCTCGATGGCGAAATGGACAGCCACCACATCCGCATGCGACTCCGGCGCGTCGAACTCGACAGCTTTCCGCTCCGCAGCAGCAGCTTTCGCTGGGTCCGACCCAATCCGTAAGCGCGATTACTGCCGGTCGTAGACGGTTGTCGTATTGACGTTGCGTCCTTCGGCGTTTCTTGCGGTGGTGACGGTGGTAAGAGTCCGGCCATCGGGAGAGATCGAGATTCTTGCAGTCGCAGCCTTCGAGCCGTCCAGCTTCACCATGACGTCGTAGGTTCGGTCGTCGATTCGCGTGTAGGCATTGGTGAGCACGTAGTCGAGGCCCTCGACCGGGTAATCCCGGCCATCGAACTTTCCAGTCCATTCGATATGGGTGACTCCGCCGCGAATGCCGACCATGTCGTAGATCACTTTCAAACCGTCCGGCGTGGGTTCAATCCGGCAGGTGGTTCGCTTGTATGGCGGCGGGCCGGGATTGTAGACCGACTTGGCGATATTCAGTTTCCAGGTTCCGAAGAGCGGCAAGGGCGTTTGAGCACTGGCTACAAAACTCGCAAAAAGAAGAAAGGGGACAATAAGGATTGAACAAAGTGGGGACAGGCCCCGAATTCGATCGAGGGTGGTTTGAGAACGGAGGGTTTGTGTTTCGAATTCGGCTCCAGTCCCCACTTTGTTCAGACCTTATTGTGTCGGGAAGCGGATTAAATTAGACTCTCTGCGATGGAATTAACACTGATCGTCAGCAGCCTGGTTATCTGCGTGGTCCTGATCATGGGCGTCGCCATTTACCTGATCAACCGGCTCAATCATTCCTGACTAGAACGAGTTCCCGAGGAACGGCAGCATATTGCCGTAGTACAGAACTCCGATCCACAGATACAGTGAAATCGCCGCGGCGATCTTCGACGACATTGGCGCATCGCCACCCGCCTCGACCTTCCAGGCCTTGTCAAACAGCATGAAATAGAGAACGTTGATTCCCGCAAGCACGATGAAGACAACTTTCCGTTGGAACTCGATGTTGTTGATGTACTGCTGGGGAGCCGCAAGAAAGAACATCATTCCCGTGGCGAGATTGATTGCGAAGCCCAGTATCCCGACGGGCAGCAGCTGGTAGAGAGCCGAAAACGGCAGGGCCTTCGCAAATCCCAGCAATCGTAGATTGACGAGGAGAACCGTCACGAAAAGAAGACACAGCCCGACGAAGTGAAGCGTTTCACAGGCTGGCCAGACCCAGGTCTTGCTGATGACAAATGAACCAATGGCTCGCGCCACCGGCGAGCGCTCTTCGGCCTGGTCTGCCGCCGCGTCGGAAGCCGAGACGATTTCCGGGTGGCGAATCCCGCCGCCTTTGTTCGCAGCCACCGACATCAAACCGAATGTGACGATGGCAAGAACCAGGACCGCCGTCATATTCCAGCCGCCCAATTTGGGGTTCCGTCGAAACTGCCAAAGACCGAGAAAGGCAAAAAAACCGGTGACTTCCATCACGGCAAAAGCCAGCAGGGCCCAGTCTTCGTGTTCCTGGATCAGGGTCAATGAAACCCCAGGGGGGCATTGGATCGCGCCATTCAACCGGCTGCAGATCTTGTCCAGTGCGGCAGGTCCGCTGAAGTAGGTTGGAAGTGCCACGAGAGCGATCAGGAAGAGAATGACGAGGCTGGCGCGCTTCAGGTCTTCACTCTTTGCAACGAGGCCAACCAGGAAAAGGCCAAAGCCAATTCCAAAACCAATCGTCGGAAAATGATTTAACAAAAGATGTATGTGAGCCAGATTCATAATGACTTTCCCGTCCGGAATCTATTTATAGCTGCCGGATGACCCGACGTAAGCCAACAGTCGGCCTGTGGTGATGACGCCCAGCCACAATACGAGTGATGTCCACGCCAGGAATCTTGCTTTCGAGGAAAATTTTCCGGTGTTAATCAACGGATCGCGAAATACCTGCGTCTTGATCATGCGCAGGTTAATCAGCGAAAGAGCGACGAACGCCATCTTGACGTAGAAGTCCGGGTTCGTCAGTTTCATCGATGCATCCGCCGTCAGCAACATGGTGCCGGTGATGGCATTCGCCCAGAAACCCAACCACAGGACCGGAAGATATTTCTCCAGAGGCGCCAGGCGCACTGCGGGCGCCAGACCCAGGATTCGAAGATCAATACCCGCACTGATACCGACAATGAGCCCCATTCCAATGGTGTGGACCAGAAGAATTGAAGGAAATGCAAGTATGTTCGGGGATTCGCGCACCCAGGTCGCGAAAGCGGTCTGTTCAATCTGCTGTAAAAAATCCATCGCTCGTTACTCGCATCTTTTGATTATTGGAAGTTGAAAAATGGTGCGGGAAAATGCAGCCGCTGGGGAATAACCTTCTCGTGCCATTTCAATTTGCGTTTGCCGGTTATTCTCCATTACTTGACGATATCGCAGCCGGTTGGGCTGAACTTCGAACCGTTAGGCTCTTTCTTGAATGTCGAACTCGTGGTGTGATTTCCGCCGTTCGGATCCGTCAGAGTCGCGATCACCGTAATGTGATCGTCGTCAAAATCATGAGTACGGAAAAAATATTCGGTCAGCGTTGCGTTTTCGCTGTAGGTGTTGCGGCTCGTCAGCAGATAGCCAGTCTTCATATTCGTTGTCACCACACTCAGGCTGGCCCATCGCGCCGCCGGCGCGCCGCCTCCGGCTCCGCCACCGCGTCCTGCTCCGCCACCACCACCGCCGCGACCGCCTCCTCCTCCGCCACCGCCTTCCCAGGCTGCAATGGAGTATCCCTGAAGTGTCTTCTCGGAAGTAGGCGGCTGAGTCACGCCAAAGTGAAGCAGGCGAGTCTGAGTGCCGGAATCCATATCGATCTTCAGCGTATTGTCATCCGCCCAGGTAATGTTCAGTCGTCCCGGCATGCGCATGCTTCCGCCGGCTCCGTAAGCGCGGCAGGGATCCGGAGTCCCGGCTACCACGGCTGGCGCGGCACCGCCGCCGCCTCTGCCACCACCGGCGGCTCCACCGCCACCACCTCCGCCACCACCGCCTCCGCGAACGACACCGGACCGCGGACAATCCGGGCACATGCGTTCAACCCAGTCTTCAGTCACGAGTGAAACCCAATAACCCGTCAGGTCGACGGGAGCAGCGCCTCTGGCGCTAACCGTCTGGGCGCCAGCCGGAGCACCGCCACGACCCTGACCTGCAGGAGCGGCAGCAGCACCGCCAGCTCCAGGAGCAGCACCCGGCACGGCCGGGGCACCAGCCGCCGGCGCACCACCTCCGGCACCACCGCGACCGCCACCGCCACGACCACCGCCTCCGCCCTGACCACCCTGAGCCAGCAAGCCCAGTGGAATTGCGAGCGCAAGCGCCAGCACAAACCAGAATGACGGTGTTCTATGCCGCCGTTGAATCGACTCGGGCATGTTTTCCTCCAACTACTTCTCCTGCGATCGGCGACGGCTAGCGGACGGTGCCGCCCCACGAAAATTCAGGGCTGTTCGCTGTGGCCGGCTTGACCACTTTCCGGATTAACACTTTGTGTTCATCCACATCGCGCGACGGCGCTCCGTCGATGACAACCTTATCGCCCACCTTCAGAGTGAACTTCGTCACTCCACCTTCGGACAGCTGGGTGACTCCACCCCACTCACCGCCCCAGCGGGCCGTTTTGCCATCTTTCCCGACGACTTCAATATTGATGAAAGAATGTGGGTTCCGAATATCGAATTGCACCACTTTCCCTTCAATCGTGACGCTCTTGTCCTCGATATAGCTTCCGGCAAACGAATGGTGGGCATAAGCCGTCACGCAAAACGCAAGCGTCGCCATAATCATCAGAACGAACAATCTGGATTTCATATCGCAATCCTCCTACACGAAAATGGATTTATGTACTGCTGGGACCTGCACAATGTCATACGCAATTCTGCACTGTCAAGAGCCCTGGATTCGTGTTGTCGAGCGAATTCCCAGGACACTTATTTGCTCAAACTTTTGTAAATCGCTTCAACGAACTGGTCCGGAGTCCAGGACGGATTCTTTCCAAATCGCAGATCGTAGTCGTAGGTGTAGCTCGGCTTGGCGGCCTTCACCTGCGCCAGCGTCATCTTCTTGCTGATCGCATTCTTCACGCGGTCTCGAACGATGGTGACCATATCCCGGTATTCGAGAACATCGTGCTCGTCTCCGATACGGCCATGGCCGGGGATCACCATGGTCCCGCCCTCCTGAAGGTGCTTGGGAACGGTGATTTCAAGTAACTGGTTCAGCCCTTCGATGATTCCGTTGATACTTCCGCCGTGCTCCAGATCGATGTATGGATAGCTGGTCTCATTGAAGATCTCGCCGGCGGCGATCACATCCGACCGGCGGAACCACACGTAGCTGTCTCCGGCGGTGTTTGCTGCCGGAACATGCTTGATAATGACGGGCTCGTCATTGGAATAAAAATCCATCGACTGGGTAAGAAACGTTTTGGGAGGCCAGCGATCCACGGAAATCTTGTCGGGACCAATCTCTGTCATGAGACGCAGAAGATCTCCATTCGCGATCAGGTCGGCTTCGTTGGGGCGACCACCGAGGCCAGGCCCCGCCTGGTTGACGGAGCCCGCTTTGACGAAGATCGCATTCCCACCGGTGTGGTCGTCCGCCAGCGTCGTATTAATAATGTCGCGTATTGGCAGTTTGGAAAGCTTGCGAATCGCAGCCAGAATCTTGTCGCTCATCTTCTCGTAGCCGGTATCGACCATGAGAACGCCATCGTCACCGGTTTGCACCGCGATGTTTCCACCGGCGCCCGCAAGCAAATAGATATTCCCTTGAACATGCAGGGTCTGCACTTCCATTTTCGAAAAGTCGGGGTTCACATAAAACATCGTCTGGCGTGGCGTACGTATTTGCGCCTGTTGAGCGGAAATCAGAGCCGCGAACCCGGCCGTCAACACGAGCGTCACGATCACCAATGCTGAAATCTTGAGCAATGCGTTTCTCATCATCTATCCCCTGTTATCCCCTGTTATCCCCTGTTTCCTGTTGATCCCTATTGTCCGCGGCCGCCACGCCCGCCCGCTGGGGGTGCCGTCGACGTGGTTGCTCCACCTCGAGCCGGGGCGGCGGTCGCCGGAGCGGCCGGCTGGGCTGCAGACGGAGGCGGGTAAACCGCCTTGGGTTGTGTCTTGATCACGTTTCTGAATTCCGGATACATCGTTTCCGCGCCACCGAGGGTGGCCGCTTGCGGAAGATTGTGTTCGGCTGCGTATTGCGCGACATAGGGGTTCTCACCGGCAAAGTAGCTGGGCACCTGTCCGCGCTCAAACTCGCCTTCGTCGGTGTATTCACAAGGCCAGTATGGATTGAAATTGCCGTTGGCAACGATGTTGTAATCCTCGCTCTTGATCAGCGGTTCCGCCAGGAACACCGGGTCTTCCGTAATACTGACGTGCGACAGCGTATCTCCATGCCGGACGTAGTGTTCGATCACAGTCACTTCGTCACTGGCCTGAATATTCCCGCGGCGATGCCAACCCGCCTTCACATGCGTGGTGGTCACCGTCAGCATGTTTCCTTCGAACACTCCGGTGGAGAAACCCATCCAGGTATGGGGCGCAAACTCCGAAGGATGCGCGCGCCCGTCCATCCATATGATGCGGTTCTGTTCGTAGGTGTTGATGTATTCGTGAATGGCAATGAGCTGGAAGGTGACGGGATCTCTTTCTTCCCACATCCGGATTTGATGGGGGCCTCGGTGGATGTACTCCACAACGTGGACCTGGCACTGATGCTCCGACAGTGACAACCTTGAAGATCGCCAGGCAAGCCCCCAGACTCGCGCCTGGTCATTGATGGGCAATCCCACGAACTCGACCAGCGATGGTCCCTGGAGACGCTCCGGGTTGTCTTCGTCACCGACATTTGGAGCCCAGACCCCGGTAAAATCCACCTGAGCAAATGCCGGCTTGCTCGAGAAAAAGATCGCCGCCACAAATAATAGAGCCATCAGCGAAAATCGACAGGCGTTGCGCATACCACACTCCCTGAAATACCCAACTATAATTAGCGGACGCATGTTAGTACGTTCGCGGTCTGAAGTCTATTGCCACATTCCCGGACAGGCTATACTTCACATCATGGCAAGAGGATGGGAAAGCAAGTCGGTCGAAGAACAGATCAGCGCACGTGAAGCGGAAGCGCAAAGATCCGCAAAAACCACATTCACCCCGCAACAACGCGAACTGCAGTCGAAGCGCGACGGCCTGGTGCTGCAGCGCACACGCACGCTGGCGATGCTGCAGTCCGCGCGGGATGAAAGATTTCGCCTGCAGCAGCAACAGGCCCTGGCCCACCTCGACGCGGAGATTGCCGCGCTGGACTCCTGGGAACCACAGGGATAATTCCGCTACCGGTTTAAAAACGCGATCCAGGCCGTGTGGACAACGTCCGGCTGCTCCCATTGCGGGAGGTGCCCGGCGGAATCCACCGCTACCAGCTTTGCTCGCGGCATCACCTTCAGCAAGTCCGCGCTGTTCTCGAATGCAACATTCGTGTCCTGCTTTCCCCAGATGAGCAGGACTGGTCGAGTGTGGCGCCCCACACGAATGATTTCCGCAGACTGATTGGCCTTTTCGTTGCTGATGGCTTCCGAAAGCCGGGCCCTGCGGAATCCTTTGTACTGGAGCTGCACGCGATAGCGATCGGGCCAGTCGGGGAAGCGTTCCGGGTGAAGGAAATCGTCGAGCTGCCCTTCGGCCCAGGTGTTCTCTTCGAATACGGCGGTGAAGAACTCCCAAGCGCTCTTCACGCGAGCGATATCTTCGACGGTGTAAGGCTCACGAAACCCGGGGTCCACATACACCAATGAGCGCACACGTTGCGGATATCGGTCGGCAAAGCTTGTGATCAGCGAACCACCGAAGGAAAGACCGGCCAGGTCGATGGGTTCGCGTATGTTCAGCGCGTCGAGAAGCTGGGTCAGTTGCCGAACGTAGAGATCCTGGTTGTATGCAATATCGGGCCGGTCGGAATATCCCCGGCCGTAGTAGTCATACCGGAGCACGCGGAATCCCGCGCCCGTCAGCGCCTTGAGTGTCGGGTCCCATACGTAGTAGGGAACCGTCGCGCCGCACGCGAGGACCACGACTCGCCCACCTGGAGGCCCGGCCAATTCGTAATGCGTGTAGCCGTCTTTCAGCGAGACAAATGATCCGGGGACAGTCGAACGAACCTCGGCAGTGAGTTCCAGCTTCTCTGGATCCGCGGCGCGATAGACCGGACCGGCGATCGTGAGCAATAAGAGTCCGGCAGACGCCGCACCCGGCCATGGAATCGATCGCAACATTTGCTGAAGCATACGCAAAACGGCGGCTCGGATAGAACGGATTTTAGTGCGGCGATCCTTTGCACGGCAAACAGGCATCGGCCCGCAACTTTCTCTTCCAAATAAAATCTTCTTCCAAATAGCTGTAGGCGCGGTCTATGACCGCGCACAATCCATCAATTGTAATCACTGCAAAGGATAAAGCGTGCGCGGTCATTCCTTGATTGCTGCGCCCTGTCGGGCTTGCATTCGCTCCGCTCATCGACCGCGCCTACAGCTATTTAGATGCGCTGCGCGCTAAATCTGAAAACTCAATGAGGCAGAGATCCAAAGCATCACGCCGGTTCCATCCGTGAATCTGCACACCCTACCCCAGAATTCGCAGATACGCGCGCACCGCATCGCCGAAGCCCATCTCCAACGCGTCGGCAACCAGCGCGTGGCCAATGGACACCTCCAGGATTCCGGGAATCCGGCAGAACGCGCCAAGATTCGCAAGATTCAGATCATGACCGGCATTGATGCCGAGACCCGCAGCCTGCGCCGCCGCCGCAGCAGTGGCATACCGCGCGAGAACGGCGTCGAAATCCGGACGTCCGAAAGATTCCGCATAAGGCTCCGTGTACAGTTCCACGCGATCCGCGCCAAGTTCCTTCGCGAGCTTCCACTGATCGCTTTCGGCGTCCATGAACAGGCTCACCCGCGCACCCAGTTTTCGAAGTTCAGAAAGAACAGGCCTCAGCCTCGTCCCGTCTTCGCGAAGATTCCATCCGTGATCCGATGTGAAGGCGCCGGGGTCATCGGGAACCAGCGTGCACTGAGCCGGACGAACTTCCCTCACGATTTCCAGAAAGTCCGGATACGGATTGCCTTCAATGTTGAACTCCACACTAGGAAATCGCTTCAGCATCGCGCTCAACTCGCGCACATCCGACGGGCGAATATGCCGCTGATCCGGCCGCGGGTGCACCGTAATTCCATGTGCCCCGGCGGCAATGCACAGTTCCGCCGCGCGGATGACGCCGGGTATTCCGTTGTTGCGGGAATTCCGCAGCAGGGCAACCTTATTAACGTTGACGCTAAGACGAGTCATGGTGTGCGCTCTCAGGAGTACCTTCCCATAGAACTATTCCAGCGAATGCGAAGCAGGTCCAGAAACATTCGAGTTCCGTCGCGGAGGAATCGGATCTTCGATCCTTCAACGTGACTCCAGCGGACCGGGACTTCCACAATCTTCAGTCCCTGCCGCGACATGATGAAGAGAACTTCCGGATCGAATCCAAATCCGTCCGTGGTCAGTTTCTGAAAGGCCCACTGCACGCTGGCCCGCTTGAACAATTTGAATCCGCACTGAGTGTCCTGGATCTTCAGCCCCAGGAAAATCTGCACCATTTGATTGAAGAACCGGCCTCCGGTTTCACGAATCGAAGACTGATGCGTGTCGATGAATCGGCTGTCGAGCCCGCGCGATCCGACGACTGCATCCGCGTTCTCCTTCATTGCAGCCTTCAATAGTTTGTCCATCTCCTCAATGGGCGCGGAAAGATCCGCGTCTGTAAAGAGAATGTAGTCGCCGGTTGCAGCCAGCACACCATCACGGACGCTGTAACCCTTGCCGCGATTGGTCCCATTGCGGAGCAAGCGAAGACCTCGGATCTCGAGACGTTCGACAATAGCCGCCGTGTCGTCGGTCGATCCATCATCGATCACCAGGATTTCCGTGTCGAACGGCACGCTTTTCAGGTACTCGGCAATCCTGTGCAGCGAATCTCGAATTCGAGCGGCTTCATTGAAGGCAGGAATAACAATGGATAATTTATCTACAGGCCGCGCGCCAGGCACGGTTTCGGATGTTGCCACAGAACGCGGTATTGTATCATTCCAAGCTACAATGAATGACAGGCTCATCCGCGCATGCCGCCGCGAACCAGTCGATCGAACTCCCGTATGGATGATGCGCCAGGCCGGACGCTACCTGAAGGAATACCGGGACATTCGCCAGAAGGTTTCGTTTCTCGAACTCTGCAAGAACATCGACCTCGCCGCCGAAGTTTCGCTTCAGCCGCTGAGAATCGTCGGCGTCGATGCGGTGATTTTCTTTTCCGACATTCTGATTCCCGTCGAGGCCATGGGAGTCAGTGTCAGTCTCACCGACAAGGGACCGGAAATTGAGCATCCGATTCGATCGATGGCCGACGTCCGCAATCTGCGGATCCCGGACCCGGCCAGCGAAGTCCCGTTTGTCGGCAATATCCTGAAGCGCCTGCGCATCGAATTGAAAAACGAAACTCCGCTTGTTGGATTCTCCGGCGCGCCCTGGACGCTCGCCTCTTACATGATCGAAGGCGGCGGCTCGAAAAGTTTCGCGGAAATCAAACGGATGGCCTACAGCGAACCGGAAACGCTGCGCGCGCTTCTCGACAAGCTCGCAACCACCGTCATCGCGTATCTGAAATTTCAAATCGAGTCCGGGGCGCAGGTGATTCAGCTGTTTGATACCTGGGCCGGGGAACTAACCCGCCGCGACTACGATGCGTTTGCGCTGCCGGTGGTTCAGCGGATTTTTTCGGAGATCGGCAACAGCGTGCCGCGGATTCTCTATATCAATGGTTGCGCCAATATCCTGGAATCCATGGCCCGTTCCGGCGCCGAGGTTTTGAGCATCGACTGGAGGCTTCCCATCTCCGAAGCGATGGGGCGCGTCGGCAATCGTGTGGCGCTTCAAGGCAATCTGGATCCATGCATGCTGCTCGGCAAAATCCCGAACCTCACATCGACGGCAGAAGAAATCCTCAAGCAGGCGGGACCAACGGGGCACATCTTCAATCTCGGCCATGGCATTCTTCCATCGACACCTGTCGAGAATGCCCGCGCCCTGATCGATTTCGTCAAAGGCTACAAACACGGTAAATGAAAGTCGGCGTGCTGGTCTTCAACCTTGGCGGGCCGGAGACGTTGCGCGACGTGAAACCATTTCTGTATCGGTTGTTTTCAGATCCCGAAATCATCCGGATCAAATTCACACCGGCGCGAAAGCTGCTGGCGTACACGATTGCGACATTGAGGCGGAAGAAATCCGAAGGGTATTACGCGCAAATCGGCGGCGGCTCGCCGATTCGACGGCTGACGGAAGATCAGGCGCGCGCACTGCAAAAGGAACTGCAGAGTCGCGGCGTAGACGCTTCAACATTTGTCGGCATGTGCGCGGCTCCACCGTTTCTCGAGGAGGCCATCGATCAGTTTGTGCAGGGCGGCGCCCAAAGGCTGGTGATACTTCCGCTCTTCCCGCAGTTCTCCACAACCACGACAGGCTCCGGCTTCCCCGTGCTTCAGCGTCTTATGGCAGCGCGGCCGCAATTCAAAACCGTCGATGTTCGCTGGGTCCGGGAGTGGTATGACCATCCGGTCTATGTCGAGTCATTCGCATTGGCAATACAGCGGGAACTCCGGAAAGCGGAGCCGCCGGAAAAGATGCACATTCTTTTCAGCGCTCACAGCATTCCGGAGAGTTATGTTCGGCAGGGCGATCCGTATCTGGAACAGACGGAGAAGTCCGTTGCGTTGATCATGCAGCGGCTCGTACAGATGGGACACTCCAACACACACCAGCTGTCGTTTCAAAGCAAGGTTGGCCCGCAAAAATGGTTATCACCCATGACCAGCGACACCATCGTTGAATTGGGTAAGCGCGGGCAGCGCGACGTCTTGGTCGTTCCGATCAGCTTCGTGTCGGAACACAGCGAAACTCTTTACGAACTCGATATCCTCTATAAGAAATCCGCCGCAGATGCCGGGATCACCACCTTCCGTCGCGTGCCTGCGCTCAACAGCGACCCCACGTTTATCCGGGCTCTGGCGGATATCGTCGAGGGAGCGCTGAAATGAAGCCAGGACCCGATGTCGTTGTCATCGGCGCGGGAATTTCCGGACTCACGTGCGCCTACCGCCTGCAGAAACTCGGATTCGACGTGCTCGTTCTGGAAAGCAGCGATCGGGCGGGCGGCGTCATTCGATCCGAACAGATCCAGGGACATCTTGTGGAATGGGGCCCCGGTTCCCTGCTGCCGACGGAACATACGTTTGGCATTCTCGAAGAGCTCGGACTGCTGACAGATCTCATCGAAGCCAGTCCGAAGTCTCCGCGTTATATCGTCGTCAACGGCCAACTCAAGACCGTTCCGTTCGGACCGTTGAGCTTGGGAGGGATCTTGCGCGCAGTCGCCGAACCATTCGTTCGAAGCAAGTCCACCGATGATGAATCCATCGAGTCGTTCTTTCGAAGGAGGTTTGGCCGGGAGGTGCATGACAGGATGGTCGCTCCTTTCGTCGCCGGCATCTATGCGGGAGATACCGAAAAACTCAGCATTGCCGCGACCTTTCCCCGAATGCTCGAAGTCGAACGCGAATACGGCAGCCTGATGACGGGAATGCTACGCGGCAAATCGAAGAAGACGACATCAAAGCGACGGCCCTCCCGAGTGTCTTCGTTTCCCCAGGGCCTGGAAGTGCTTCCGCGGCGCATGGCCGAAGGACTCACCATTCGAACCAATACATCCGGCATTCGCATCGGCAGGGACGTTCATCCCAAGGCGACGGTTGTCGCAGCTCCTGCATTTCGAGCCGCCGAGATTTTCGCGGAAAACAATCCCGAGATTGCATCTGCGCTTTCGAAGATTGAATATGCTCCGGTTGTTGTTGCGGCAACCTCGCTTCCGCTGGAGGGCTTGACTGAACCGCACCGCGGTTTTGGCTTTCTCGTGGCGAAGGGCGAACGGCTGAACATGCTGGGCACGGTATTCAATTCGTCGCTGTTTACGGACCGCGCACCGCACAACCGGCTTCTGCTCACCTCGTTTCTCGGAGGGGCAACGCGGCCCGAAGCCTTCGATTGGCCCGACCAACGGGTTTGGGATGTGGTCTGTACGGAACTGAAGACGGTTTTGAAAACAACCATTCCACCGGAACCGATCGCGTTATTCCGTCATCGCCGCGCGATTCCTCAATACGCGATTGGACATCGTTCACGTATCGAAGTCCTTCGAAACGAATTGAAACGTTGCCCGGGACTATTCATCGCAGGTAATTTTCTCGATGGAGTTTCGGTTCCGGCCTGCATGGAACAAGGCGATGCCACGGCTCATGCCGTGGCAGAGTTTTTGGGTGCGGCATCATGAAGCAGACAACGCAACAGATCGCAACCCTCGTTGGCGGTAACCTGATCGGCCGGGCGGATCTTGTCCTGGAGTCGGTAGCCAGTTTGAAAAATGCCGGGCCCGCGGACTTGAGTTACGCCGAAACGAAGTTTCACTCCGAAGTTTCGCCGAGCCGTGCAGGCTGTGTCTGTGTGTCTTCCGCTCAATCGGGTGAATTTCCAGATCGAACCGTGATTGTCGTGAAGAATCCGAAGCTGGCATTCGCGGACGCCGCGGCAGTGCTTCTGAATCGATCCGACACGGGTCCGGCAATCCATCCGACTGCGGTGATCGAACCCGACGCCACAATCGGAACAGACTCGCGCGTCGGCGCGGGATGTGTCATTGGCCGGAGTGTGAAGATCGGCTCCGGTTGTGTGTTGTATCCCCGGGTGGTGGTGTATCCCGGCGTGACGATCGGGAATAATGTCATCATTCACGCCGGCGCGGTGATCGGGGCGGATGGTTTCGGATATGTGAATGATGGCGAACGGTATGTGCAGTTCCCGCAGGTCGGCAGTGTTGTCATCGAAGACGATGTGGAAATCGGCGCGAACACCTGCATTGACCGCGGCTCGCTGGAAACCACCATCATCCGCCGCGGCACGAAAATCGACAATCTGGTTCAGATTGCTCACAACGTTGAAATCGGGGAACACACCGTCATTGCCGCACAGACTGGAATTTCAGGGAGCTCGACAGTAGGGCCTCATTCCATCATTGCAGGACAAGTGGGCATCGGCGAGCATGCCCGTCTCGATTCACACACCATACTTGGGGGACAGGCCGGCGTCTTGAACGGCAAGCACGTGCGCGGCGGCGAGATATTGTGGGGAACGCCGGCAAGGCCGCTGAAAGAGTTTCTGGAGCAGCAGGCGCATCTGGGACGCCTGCCGCGATGGATGAAAGAAATCAAACGCAGATTGGGACTCCAGGGGGAATCCGATTCATGAGCAAGATCACAACAGTTCAACAGCACATTCTCGATCAGGAACGTCTGTACCCGCGGGCAACGGGTGATTTCACGGCGCTGCTGACCAGTCTGACCGTCGCGGCGAAGATTATTTCGCGAGAGGTCAACAAGGCCGGGCTCGCCAAGATCATCGGTGAGACGGGAGAGACCAACATCCAGGGCGAAAAAGTTCAGAAGCTCGACGAGTTTTCGCAGGACACCATCACCAGGACGATGGGCCATAGCGGTCACGTATGCGTGATGGCTTCAGAAGAATCGGAGAATATCATTCCGATTCCCGACGGAGGCACGCACGGCAAATACGTCCTGATGTTTGATCCGCTCGACGGATCTTCCAATATCGACGTCAATGCGAGCATCGGAACGATTTTTTCAGTGCATCGGAAGATCAGTTCCGGAAGCGGGGATGGTTCCCTCGAAGACTGTCTGCAGAAAGGCACGGACCAGCTTGCTGCCGGCTACTTCATTTACGGATCCAGTACGATGATGGTGTACACCACCGGTCAGGGCGTACACGGTTTCACCCTCGACCCCAGTCTTGGCGAGTTCCTTCTGTCCCATGAAAATATTCAAACTGCCCCGCGCGGAAAAATCTACAGCATCAATGAAGGTAATGCGAGCCAGTGGGACTCCGGAACGCGCCGCTACATCGATCATGTGAAAGAGGTGGCGAAATCCGACGGACGTCCGTATTCGTTGCGCTACATCGGATCGCTCGTCGCGGACTTCCACAGGAATCTGCTGAAGGGAGGAATCTTTCTGTATCCCGGACCGAAAGGGAAATTACGACTCCTCTATGAAGCCGCACCTCTCGCAATGATTGTTGAGCAAGCCGGTGGCGCGGCGACAACTGGAGATCTGCGGATTCTCGATATTGAACCCACATCGCTCCATCAGCGCGTTCCGCTGATTATTGGAAGCACTCATGATGTGAAGCAGTACCAGGATTTCTGGAAGAAGGGCTGAGACTCCCTCCCCGAATCGGAGAGGGAGTTCCTTTCGGTCCCCAGCGAGTTACGGATGACTTGCCGGAGGAAGCAGCTTCGGATCGACGGTGTTGAAACACATCGGATGACCAAATCCACTGGCGCTCACGTCATGCCCTTTTGCATCCTGCGTGATGTCGTAAATGATGTTGTCCGGATGGGCCGCGTCACCAGCAAAAGCGGCAGCGACGCCAACCGATACGAAGTCCAGAGCGAGGTTGTGTCTCGTTCTCCAGGCGATTTCGTGATCGGCACAGGAAGTGTCTCCACTGACTCCAACGGCTCCAACCAATGTGATGTTACCGTGCCCATCGTTCTTATAGAGCGCCAGTCCTCCACCGAACACATTGACGCCGCCGATTTTGCCGCCAACCATGGGATCGTTACCCTGTCCAAAATTCGTAGAATTTCCACCGTAAGCCACCGAAGTATCTACCGGATTGCTCTCCTGAAGGCCGAAAAGAGATCCTCCAGGCTGAACTGCACTGAAAAGGTTGGCCGTAGCCAAAGCCAGGCTCGGAATGCCGGTCGCATTCTTTGACAGACTGAACGCGTTGGCGGTGTTCGCCTTCTGTGCGGAAATCACGCGGCTGCCGGGCCATTCCGACCCACGATCCTGGCCGGTAAACGCGACGGCGCAGACCACACCGTCCCGGTTCACAACTGTTCCCCACATATCCAGATTAAATCCGCCGTTTGCGGAACCTCGTGCTGCTGTGAGTGCCGACTTCAATTCCGCCTGCGAAGGCAGATCCCGACAATCCGCAACATTCTGGGCAAACGCCAACCCCGAGAGTACGCACATTCCGACCAGTATCCCGCATGAGCGGTACAACATTCGTTTCAACATTGATTCCTCCTTGTAATCGCAACCATTTCTCGACCGCGAAACGCGATCGAAGTCCTTCGAACCTCACTCACTTGTCGTTGAGACCGGGTTTTATACCCTAAAGTTGTGCACTATTCAATTGGGGAATGGCAATTTAACCAAACCTTTACGAGTTGTCAGGCGGTGTTTAGTGCGTCATCGAATAGAGCACGTAGTTGACGCCGAGTTGGTACCCCTGGACGGTTAGTTCCGCCGGATACCTCGGATCGTCGGCATGTTCCCAGGAGTCCCCCATATCCATATTGAAATTCATGGCGACCATGAGGCGGCCCTTGTCATCGTAGATTCCGCGCCAGTGCGCAACTTCTCCCGGCATATACACCACGGTCTGGCCTCCGGGGCCAATCCGAAGATGGCGTTCTCCCGGTAGTTGCTTACGATCGGTCAGATCGTAAAAGACATGCATGATGGTGTCGTTGTCTGGAATCTCGATGATCTCCCGGTCGGGAAGCACGCGAGCCATGGCATCTCTCATGACAGCCCAGTCGTACTCGCCATGGAAATCATCGACGAGCAGAAACCCGCCGCGCAGCAGGTATTCGCGAAGCCGGGAAGCTTCCAATGGCGTGGGATCCCAGCCGCCCTGCCCGGGTTGCTGAAGAAAAAGAAACGGATGCTCGAAAATGCGATCGTCGGTTAGTTCCAGATGCCAACTGTCGGTGGCAGCCCGGATCTTCGTCAAGCGATTCAATGCAGTCAGAAAATGTTCTTCGGCCAACGGGTAGTCGATTGCCCACCATGGTTGAAAGTATCCATGGGAACCGCCACCGCCCACGGTGGGATACATGATGCGCGCGAGCCTGAATTCATCGTCATTTCCCTCGGTGGGAATATGCGCTCGAAGTCTGCCTGACTGGTTGCTGGTCGCTCCGACTGAGAGACAGCAAAAGATCAAAACTGCCATCACCGCATTGAACACGCGTTTCATCCCGGGCATTCTAACAGCATGACCCCAGGCACCGTCTATGTCGTTGACTGACGCAGTTCAAAACACCATACTTATTGCCGCTAAATTGTCAGGAGAAGGGTTAATCGCTGCCATGAATACTCAAAACTTGGAAGACCTATTACAAAGTGTCGGGAATCCGGTGGATATGCTGCGCAATGCTCAGATTGGCGCCTACATTTACCCCGTAGTCCCCGGCGAGTTCTCGAACTGGCGAGACGAACAGCGCGCCTGGCGGAACAGCTGCGTTCTGTTCGATCAGTCCCACCACATGGTAGACCTTTATATCGAAGGTCCGGACGCACTGAAACTGTGTTCCCGGCTTGCATTCAATACGTTTACAAATTTTACAGTCGACAAGGCCAAACAGTTTATTCCCTGCAGCTACGATGGATATGTCATTGGCGACGGGATTCTTTTTTATCTGGCGGAAAACCAGCTGCTTTTCGTCGGTCGAGCGCCAACCGCAAACTGGATTCAGTTCCATGGAGAAACCGGTGGCTTCAATGTGAAAATTGTAAAGGACGATCGATCGCCAGGTCGGCCCGGTGGTAAACCCGTCGTACGCAAGTGCTACCGTTATCAGATCCAGGGACCGAATGCGGAAAAAGTCATCGAAAAGCTGAATGGCGGACCCTTTCCACCGATCAAGTTTTTCAATATGGGCTCGATCAATATTGCCGGTCGAAAGGTCCGGGCACTGCGTCACGGGATGGCCGGCGCTCCCGGTCTGGAAATCTGGGGACCCTATGCGGAGGGCGAGGAAATTCGCGACGCCATTCTTGCAGCGGGGCAGGAGTTTGGAATCGTTGCGGTCGGCAGTCGCGCATATCCCTCCAACACCTTGGAATCCGGCTGGATTCCTTCACCGCTTCCCGCGGTGTACACCGGCGAGAAGATGAAGCCTTACCGAAAATGGCTGCCGGCAAATGGCTATGAAGGATCCGGCTCTCTCGGCGGAAGTTTCGTTTCCAAAAACATCGAAGACTACTACATGAGTCCTTACGCCCTCGGCTACGGGCCGTTCGTGAAGTTCGATCATGATTTCATCGGCCGCGAGGCGATCGAGAAAATGGCAGGCCAGCCACATCGCAACAAAGTCACGCTGGCATGGAACTCCGATGATGTCGGCAAGGTTTTCCGGTCGATGTTCGAACCCGGTGGAGAAAACTACAAATACATCGACCTTCCGCTGTCGAACTACGCTTCGTCGTCGTACGACAAGCTGACGGCTGGCGGAAAAGTTTCCGGCGTCTCGATGTTTGCCGGATACAGCTATAACGAACGATCGATGTTGTCCCTGGGCGTCGTGGATCCGGATATCAAGGTCGGCAACGAGGTCACTCTCGTATGGGGTGAAGAAGGCGGAGGCACGAAGAAGACCACCGTCGAGCACCATAAGCAGATCGAGATCCGGGCTGTCGTCAGCCCAGTTCCCTATTCCAAAGTCGCACGCGAACAGTACGCAACCGGTTGGAGAACAGGTCAGAAGTAATCACGCCGCCGTTCGCGCCGCAGACTGCGTCCCGCTTAGACAGCTGTGGCGTGAATCGAGGTGTGAACGGCGATACCCACTTCATTCCACATATGAACAAACAGCAGATTCAAGATTTCGCCAGATCCTATTCCATTGAGACGACGGTTCGAGAAGCAAAGCGCGTGGAGCGATTTGCGGATGTCGTGCCGGCCGGGAAATGGATCTACATTGCGCATATTCCGGGCACCGACCTTCAGGAAACAGTGGACCTCGCGACTCGACTGCGCAAGGAAGGGATGGAACCCGTGCCGCACATCGTGGCACGCCGCATCGATAACACCACGATGCTCGATAACTTTCTGGGCCAGCTCGCCGGCCAGGCGGGAGTCGAGCAGGTTCTCACCGTCGCCGGAGATATTCCTGCACCCGTCGGTCAACTGGAAAGCGCCTTGCAGATTCTTGAATCGGGACTGCTCGAAAAACACGGTATCCGCCGCATTGGTGTCGCCGGCCATCCCGAAGGCCACAAGCAGGTGGACGATGCACGATTGCGCGATGCCCTCCGCCGCAAGAACGCCTATGCTCAGAAGACCGGAGCTCAGGTGTATCTTGTCACTCAGTTCACCTTTTCCGCGGAACCCGTCATTGCCTGGGAATCGAAGATGCCGGAAATCGGCCAGCTACCCTGCATGGTTGGCTTGCCGGGACTCGCTTCACCTGCATCGTTGCTCAAATTCGCCCTGGACTGCGGCGTCGGCGCATCGCTCGAAGCGTTTTCAAAACGAGCCGCCAGCTTCACAAAACTCCTAACCGTCGCTGCACCGGACGAAACCCTGGTTGGACTTGCGCAATACAAGAACCGCAATCCGCAAACCCACCTCACGGGCGTTCATTTCTTTCCGTTCGGCGGTTTCAAGCGCACGGCGGCCTGGGTGAACAAGGTGGTGGATGGGCAATTTGAGCTGACAGCCAACGGTACCGGGCTGAACGTCCCGTAGACGGGTAGCGGGACAGCCTGAATTCCTGTACAAAAATCGCCCCTCCTGAACAGGAGGGGCGATCGCTCCGGTGATTACCTACCACAAATGCCGTCATTCCTTACAATGTCAAACTGACAATTCCCCCAAACCTAACACATAGAATCCGCTGAGCTTTACCTGTATAAGATCCGAAACTGGGTATTCCATTGTCGGAATTGCTTACAGGTTTCGAACCCGCCAGCCTGACGAACAGGCCGCTCCCCCTGTTGCTTTTCAACAAGTTCCCTGCCCCATGAGAATGGAGTCCCATTTGCAATGGATGTTGTGGATTGGCGAAAGAAGGCCGCGAACCAGTCGGCAAAATGAATTTGTCTCTTACAGAAACAAGGATGTTTGAAATGAAATCAAGAATTCTCGGAATGTTCGCTTTGATCGTGGCCGGCATGCTTTTTGGAATTCAGGGAGCATCGGCCGATCCCATCGCAATTAGAGTGAGCGACGGTACCACCACTTGCACCCTCACAGAAGGCCTCGGAGTCAGCGGTCCCTGCGGTGGCGCGGATGTGGGCGGCAACGGAGTCGTTTCGTGGTTCACCAGTGTCGGTGACTGGAACATCGTTCTGAACACCGGTTATGGTTCCAGTGTCGTCGGCGCAGGAAATCTCGATCTGACTTACGGTGGAACCAGTACCGCCGGCACACTCACCGCATTAACAATTGAATTCACACAGACCGCAACGAGCCCGGCATTTCCTTCGTACACGTTGACCATCGGTGGAACTCTGAACTCCGGCATTTCGTCGCTGACGTATTCCGCATACGTCGGCAACTCCAACACGCCTTTCAGTGAACCGGCATCCGGTCAGGTCGGTTCGACCCTGGTATTTACCGACTCACCGTATTCGGGAACAACTTCGGGGGGAGGCGGCGGTGCGGTAGCCCCGTACTCGTTAACCCAGGTCATCACCATTCAAGGAAGTGGCACTCCATTCGCACAAGCCACGGGTGACGCAACAGTAAAAGCGCCCGAACCCAGCAGCTTTATTCTGTTGGGAACGGGATTGATTGGACTGGCCGGCGCGGCCCGGCGCCGATCGAAATCCAGGTAGAGTCTGGCCTCAATTTCCTCCGACCGAAAAGAGCCGGCACGCGATGTGTGCCGGCTCTTTTCGTTGTGGAACGCGAGAATTCGATCCGAAGCGTTGCGCCGGGGACGCCGATAGCGATATATTCCGCAACGCCGAATCGGTTGGAGATATTGGAGGATTTTTCATGTTGAAGCGTGTCTTTTTTCTGGGATGCGTTATTGCGTGTCTTGGCTTTATCGTTCCCGTGTCAGCCCAGGAAGGACATCCTTTGACAGGCACGTGGGGGGGTGATTGGGGATCCAGCCCGACACAGCGGAATCACCTCACGTTTGTGATGAATTGGGATGGCAAGAACATTACGGGCACCATCAATCCGGGTCCGGACTCCATCGCTTTGGGAAGCGTCCTTCTGGACGTGACCAATTGGACCGTGCGTATCGAGGCGGACGCCAAGGATGCGGCAGGCAAACCGGTTCACATTTCCGCCGAAGGAAAGCTGGAAGACATCAGTTCCTATCATCGGAAAATTACGGGCTCGTGGACTCAAGGTACCGTCAAGGGCGACTTCCGGTTGACTCGAGACTAGTCATGAAACGTTATTGGAACATCTCCATTGTAATTTTCGCGACGGCACTGGCTGTCTCGATTGTGACGGCGCAGCGCTCGAACACTTCGACCTACGACCTCGAACGGCAGGTCCGGATTCAAGGTCCTGTCACCCGAGTTGACTGGGTCAATCCCCGTGCTTTCATTTTCGTCGACGTTAAGGACGCCAACGGAACAGTGATGAACTGGGCCGTGGATTTTGGCAACCCGCTTGAGCTGGAGCGTGATGGCTGGAAGAAAAGTTCCGTCCATATCGGCGATGCGGTAACGGTGGAAGGAAATCCTGCACGCGGAAACAAGAGAGAAGCATTGGCGAAGACCGTTGTTCTGACAGCAACCGGCAAGCGATTATTCATCCCGGCTGCGGCGCGACCCGCGGCTGCGGCGTCGGCGCCAACTCCGCACTGGCCGGATGGACAGGTGCGGTTGGGCCCCGCTCCCGGCAAAAAGGGATTCTGGGGCCCGGCAAGTACAAAAGTATTCGTCGAAAACAAGGGCCCGCGTATTCCCATGAACGACGATGGTCTTCTGCTCAACCTGGCCGACGCCGACCGCGTCGCACCGTTCCAACCGTGGGCGAAAGCGCTGTATCTGAATCGGCAGCGAAATCTTTTGAAAGACGATCCCCTGGCGCGTTGTCTTCCGCAGGGCGGGCCGCGGCAATTCCAGATGGCAAATGGATTTCAGTTTGTCGAGCAGAAAGAGCTCGGCCGGATCATGGTGCTGCTCGGCGGCGGAGATCGAAACTGGCGCGTGATTTATACCGATGGCCGTCCCGCGGTCCCGGCAGCCGAAGCCGTGCTGAGTTACTACGGAACTTCCACCGGCAAATGGGACAAAGACACGCTCGTCGTCGATTCGGCGGGCTACAGCGAGCGGTTCTGGATGGCAAATGGCGGATTGCCCCACACCGAAGCGCTCCATTTGATTGAACGATTCTCGAGACCGAATTACGATACGCTGAAATACGAAGTGACCGTGGATGATCCACACTCGTATACCAGACCCTGGACCGCGACCTGGAATATTCAGTGGGTTCCCGACAAAGAGATCGAAGAATATTTCTGCGAGGACAATTCGGAACATACTTTCGTCCGATAACTCGATTGGAGAAAAAACCATGAAGCTGCGTTACATTGCATTGATCCTGATACTGCTGACGGCCGTGCCGGCGATCGCCCATCATTCCTTTGATGCCGAGTACGATTCGAACAAGCCAATAACCCTTACGGGCTGGGTCACCAAACTGGATTGGAACAACCCTCACGCATTTGTCTACCTCGATACCAAGGATGCCAGCGGCGTGACCAAGAGTTTCAAAGTCGAAATGGGCCCTCCGTATGCGCTGACGCGTGGCGGCTGGACTCGCGACATCGTGAAGATCGGCGACAAGATCACCATTACCGGTGCTGCTCTGGCGAAAGACGGAAGCAACGGCGCAGGATCGATGCCCGCAACTTCCATGACTCTGGCTTCCGGTCAGAAACTGGTGATGAGGTAACGCTCGTGAAATTTCGATTGGCCCATCAGGTCGCACTCGGGCTTGCGGTAGTGTCGCTGCTTGCCGTGCCTGCACTTCCGCAGGGTCAACGCGGAGCACAGGCGCCTCCCCTTGCAGGAGCGGCACAGGACGTTCCGGCCGTGCCGCGCTGGCCGGATGGACATCCCAATCTTGGAGCAACGGGAAAGAACAAAGGTTATTGGGAAGCTCGCCCCGGCCTCGGTACCTATCCGCGAGCGGCCGATATTCCGCTGCAACCGTGGGCTCGCGCTCTGTATCAGTATCGAACGTCGAAGACGGATCTCTATCCGCCACAGATCAATTGCAAACCGGGCGGCGGGCCTTCGTTTTTTCTGGCACCTGGGTTCGAGTTCATCGAAGTACCGGAACAGAAGACGATCTTCCTGCTGAATATCGCGGGGCCTCACTCCTGGCGCGTGATCTACATGGATGGACGTCCGCACCCCATCGGTGAAGCGCTGCGTCCCACGTTCTTTGGACACTCGACTGGAAAATGGGACGGCGACACGCTGGTGATCGACACGGTGGGCTTCAACGAAAAGCAATGGATTACCGGCTCCTATCCAACGACCGAGAAACTCCATCTCACCGAACGCATCACCAGACCCAACCTGAAATCGCTGAACTACGAAGCGACCGTCGATGATTCCGGCGCCTACACCGCGCCCTGGGTTATCCGCTGGAGCATTACCGAACGATCCCCTTCGAAGTGGAATGATACGGGCGAAATGTTCGAGTACATCTGCCAGGACGAGCGGCAGTAAGGCGGGGAATTCGATAATGGTCTAGTTTGAAGTGAGGGTGAACAAGCTGCCCTCCTAGGATAGGAGGGCAGCGGGATCGCGAAGCGGATCCCGCGAGGGGTGGGAGCTGTACTAAGGGAAACTTTCGACTTGGCTACCACCCCGGCGCTTTGCGCCACCCGAAATCTCTTGATTGCTTCGCCCTATCGGGCTCGCGCTCGCAACCGCTCGCGTCCCAGGGGAGCCGGAATATCAAATGAGACCACTACCCGCCCAGCGGACCCAATCGCACTTTTTTGGCCTCAGTCTTTCGAAGGGCAGATATCATGCGCCGTACGAAGATTTCGAGGAGGTTCGCTTTGAAAAAGACTTTATTCGCCCTGCTGCTTATTGCGACGGTCATATTGGGGGTCACGGCACAGCAAGCGCCGGTGCCGGCTCCAGCGCCTGCTCCCGCTCGTTCCCCTGCAGGTGGCGACATTTCATGGGCGTTTGCCGCCACGAACGGCGCGCTTCCAGCGGAACCACCGACCACGCAGAACAGCGTGCCGGGTAGCACGAAAACCTATCTTCGGTCTCAAATCGACGACTTGCTGAATCCTCCGGACTGGTTTCCAACGGAGCATTCTCCGGCACCGACAGTCGTGACCAAGGGGCATGATGCGGTGCTTGCCTGTGGCGCCTGCCACCTGATGTCGGGTCTCGGCCATCCCGAATCGTCGGACGTTGCGGGACTGCCGGCGGAGTATCTGAGGCGCACGATGATGGACTTCAAGAGCGGAGTCCGTCTTGAAGTCAATCGCATGAACACCATTTCGAAGGCCATGAGCGACGAAGAAATCAAACAGGCCAGTGAATGGTTCGCCTCGCTCAAACCCGCGCCCTGGACTCAGGTGAAGGAATCCGCGACTGCGCCCAAGACATTTGTCGGCGGCGGCCGCATGCGCTATGCCGCGCCCGAAGGCGGCACCGAACCGCTGGGAAGTCGCGTCATCACACTGCCCCAGGATCAGTCGAGAGTCGTCAAGCGCGACCCGCATTCCGGCTTCGTCTCCTATGTCCCTGTTGGCAGCATCAAGAAGGGCGAGGCGCTGGTGAAGAACGGCGGCAACGGTAAAACGATCGCGTGTGCGACCTGCCATGGCGATGGGCTGAAGGGTCTGGGAAATGTGCCGGCACTGGCAGGCCGTCATCCGTCGTACATGGCCCGTCAGCTTTATATGTTCAAGGATGGGAGAAGAAACGGCGGAGACGCTCAGCTGATGAAGAAGCCGGTCGCGCAACTGACCGACGCCGACATCCTCAATATTGTGGCCTATCTCGCGTCGCTCGACCCTTCGAAGTGACGGCACGTCGGGAATAACGACACATGAATCGACGCACCGCAATCAAACTCGGCGCGGGCCTGGGCGTCATTGCCGGAACCGGTTTCCTGGGAGGCTATCGGCTTCTGCCGCCACGACGGAGCTCGACGCTTGAGCCGGTGGAGACGTTGGCTCGCCGCCTCTATTCGAATCTGACCGACGAACAGCGCGCCGAGACATGCGTGCCCTACGATCATCCTCTTCGGCAATACCACAACCGTGGCGTCGAGGGAGGAGGCCGGCCGATTCTCCTCGGATTCAATCGCGAGCAGCGCAGAACGTTGACCGATCTCCTCTACTCCGGGCTTTCCAATGACGGTCGCGAGCGCGTGCCCGAAGAGTACTTCACGCGCCTGACCGGCGTGCACGGGATGCGCGTGCTGATCTGTGGCGATCCCACATCGCCACCATATCAAATCATTCTGACCGGTACGCACGTGAACCTGCGCATCGGTGGGCGGAGCCGTGAGGGCGCAGCTTTTGGCGGTCCACAAGTCTATGGCGACCAGCGTGGGGATAACATCGCCGGACTGCCGGGAAATCTCTATCGCAATCAGTTTTTGCTCGCACAGCGCCTACTTTGGAACCTCGATGAGGGGAGAAGGAAGCTCGCAATTGTGGAGGAAGCTCCGGTTCAAACTCAGATCGAAATTCAGGGAGGTCACGGAACGTTGACCGGAATCCCCGTCGCGGATTTGTCGCCGGACGATAAGGATAACGCTCGCGAACTCGTCGAACTCATCCTTTCAACATATCCTGCCGACGATGTCGCTTATGCTCGCGAGTGTCTCGCGGCAAACGGCGGCGTTGACGGACTCTTCCTCAGCTACTATCAGCATGGACAAGATGGTGAGATACCGGTAGGCCAGGTTTTTCGTTTGGAGGGCCCGGGGGCCGTATTCCACTTTCGTGGATATCCTCACGTGCACGCTTTATTCAACATCGTTATGGATGGAGATGCACCGATGTCCGTTGGAGAATCGCTCGGAACCAACCCGGCCTGGCTGGATCACACTGGCGTGAAAGCGCTGTTCGAGACGGCGCTGCGTTCCGAGACGGGCGCGGACCTTGCCTTCTACGACGTGAACAGTGTTGCCGGCCGGCTTCGGCCGGGACAAATTCGAGCGGGCGATATCTATAGTCTCGAAAGCTGGCAGGAGTCCGTGGAAGTAGTGCAGGTGCGCGGATCCAAACTGAGCACCATGATGCTCCAGGCGCTCCGCGAGCGCGGCATCGCAGTCCATAACGAGAAATCCTATTCGATCGCGACGACGAATTACGTCGTCACGGAAGATTCGGAAAAGCTCGGCCGCATCGAAGCCCGGCGAAGCGACATCATGCTTCGGGACTTGGTTGTCCACTACCTGCGATCGCACGGATTCCAGTCCGCGCGCGAGGTATAGCGGCTAAACGTTCTACTCCAAGCCGCGCGAAGAACCTGTCTGGATTCGAGCGATCGTTGAGTGTGGCTTGGCGGCTCCAACGATTTGTCAGCCCGCTTTGCGTTTCTTGCGGTTCCATCCGACGATTATCCCGCCTAATGCCAAGACTAAACTGATTATTATGGCGGCATACGACTGGACAAAATAATTGCGCCCTGCCTTCAATAGAATATCCGGCCCGACGAAAGGATCATGCATTTCCGACAACTGGTGTACCGCCAACAGTGTAATCCCTGCGACGGCGGGAATACTTACCCACCAGGTTCGCCGACCAAGAACGAACCCGATTAAGCCAAAGATCAAGAACAGGAACCAAACTGCTTGTACGCTCCACTCCTTATCCATCACTTCAAATAACAACGTCGCCTGTAAGAATGGTCGCATTGTGTTCATGTTGGGTGTTTGGCTAACGGCTCCACGATCAGCCGCAAACGGCGCGAGCGCCACTTTCAATCAGACGAAACCGACAAGCGCCGTTTGTCGGGTGCATCGTGGTGTTAGCTGCCATTGGGCGTGAAACTCCCAGACACCGCGAAAAAAGCTGACTGAAAGTATTCGATGCGAATTGTTACTTGGTACTTCTGTGGCCAAAACGAAATGTCGTCTTGATCGCAGTATTTCTTATAAATGTCGAAATGAGTTCCATCATTCAAACGCCTTGCCTGGCGTTCAACTTTCGCATTGAATTTTTCCCGCTCGGGACTCCAGGCTGAATCAAGAATTAGAAATCGTCCATTCGGAACGAGCATTGTTCTAAGTTTGTCAAAGAGCTCACCCTCCTGTGATTCGGTCAAGTGGGTAAGGAGAAAGCCCACCAAGGCGCAGTCATAGGCATTGAAGGCAAATGAATAATCGAAGAAATCCCCTTGAATGATCGAACAGCGATCAACGATTTCAAGGGCGCGTACTTTCTTTCGCGACTCTTCCAGCATTTTTTCGGACTGATCGAACAGAGTGATGGAAGAACATTGCCCAGCATAGTTGGGCAGCCAATAGGCGGTACCGCAAGCCAAGTCGATAAGACTACCTTTCGCGAATCTCCGGACAATATCGGCAAGGGCGATCGCCTCAGTCTTAAATATGGCGGAATTCGTCATCGACGAGGTGCCTGTTCCGGACGTGAAAGCCTCCTCGTATTCTGAGGCTCGCTCATCGTAGTAGTGGAGCATTCTTTGGCGGAGATCTGAATCCATGTTTTCCAATCCCATAGGCCTGCGTTCGCATCGTGCAGCTAACTAACTTTTACCCCGCCAGAGCGGCTTTAACGCTTTCGGGCGTGAACGGAACCTGGCGAATGCGCACGCCAGTCGCATCGAAGATCGCATTGGCAATGGCGGCTGCGACGACCGTCACTGCGGTTTCGCCGGCGCCCGTCGCACGCACATCGGGGCGATTGATCAGCACCGTTTCAATTTTCGGAATACTGGCTCCAACGTAAACGGGCTTGTATGTGCGCCAGTCGATAGAGGTGACCTTCTGGTCATCCCATATCACTTCTTCGGACAATGTCCGGCTCATGCCATGCAGCGCTCCGCCTTCGAGCTGATTCTTCAGTCCGTCGGGATTTGAAATGGGCCCGGCATCGTTAGCGATGACGAACCGTTTCACCGAAACGACGCCGGTGCTTCGGTTCACTTCGACTTCCGCCACCATCGCGCAGTATCCGTTGTCGCCTTCATAGAGAACGCACGACATGCCGCGGCCGACTGCAACGCCGGTTCGACTGAGACCAGGCTGCGGTGACGGACGTGTCTGCCAATTCGCCGCCTTGGCCGCGGCCTTCACCACGTCGATCAATCGCGTGTCCGCAAGATGCCGGAGACGATACTCCACCGGATCGGCTTTGATGGACGCCGCGATCTCGTCCATGAACGACTCGTGCGCGAATGTGTTTTGCAAACGCTCGGGAGACCGCAGCGGGCCCGTGAAGAAAGATGACCGCACATTGTGCGTATGCACGCGCTGACTCGCCACCTTGCCCGTGCCTCCGCATCGCGTACCGACACAACCGGTCACGTAGGACGGGACCGCGTTGCTGTTGTTGGCAAAGTTGGTCGGCGCCGGCGCCGGAGTGCGCGCGGCAAAGGCCGCGGGTTGCAGTCCGGCAAGAGATCCCGTGACGACGTTCCCCGGAGCATTGCCTCCGGGACGCCCGCCGAGAGTGGGCGACCACGACTCATGATCCCAGGTAACGATGGAGCCACTGCCATCGATTCCAGCGCGTTGGTCGATCACGAATGCGGGACCGTAGTTCTCCCAGGACATTTCATCTTTGCGAGTGAGCTGAATGCGGACCGGCTTGCCCACCGCCTGCGAGAGAAGCGCCGCGTCATAGGTCACGGTATCGGCGCCGTTGATGCCGTAACAGCCGGCACCCATGCGAAACACAATGCGCACGTTGTCCGCGGGAATACCGAGCAACATCGCGACGCTGGTCTTCATGGGATAGACCGCCTGAGTCGGCGACCAGATCGTCGCCTTTCCCTGTTGAACATCCGCCACCGCAGCCGAAGTGCCGATGGAACCATGCATCTGGTACGGATAGAGGTAAGTGGCTTTCAATACTTTTGTCGCATTGGCGATCTTCTGATCCACATCGCCCGAATCGACCGCAAGGGTGTCGCGCGTGGGTTTCTGATTTCGCAGCGAGTCGTGAAACGTTCTCTGGCTCGGCAAGCCGGTGCCGGGCGTCCATGTGACTTTCAGTTTTCCGGCAGCTTGAATCGCCTGCCATGGCTTCTCCGTCACGACACCGACAAAGTTTTTCTTCACGACCACTTTCACCAATCCCGGCATGCCCTGGACGGATGCCTCATCGACACGGACCACGCCGGCGCCGACGGCCGGAGGCCTTACGACCTGTCCATGCAGCATTCCGGGCACGCGCACGTTGTGCACATATTCAAACTGGCCGGTGACCATGGCCGGAATGTCGAGGCGTGGGACGGGGGTTCCAAGTACGGTCCATTCGCTAGCTGGTTTGCGCTTCGCGTTGGGATTGAGGGCCAGACCGAATTTTCCTCCGGCGATGAGTTCCGCGTAGGAAACCTTTCGGGAGGAGTCGCCCTTCACGCTGACGATTCCATCCTTCGCCGCCAGTTGGTCCACGGCCACACGCAGGCGTTCGGATGCACGCTGCATCAGCGCTTCGCGCGCCGTCGCACCTGCCTGAGCGAGCGCTCCCTGATTGAAGTTTGTGGGATGCGATTGCGCACCGGACGTGGTGCCCTGATCCGGAGTGAGGGAGGTGTCGCACTGAATCAGTTTCACGCGGGATATCGGAACGGAAAGCTCTTCGGCGATCAACTGGGTTTGCGCCGTGTAGAGCCCCGTTCCCAGTTCGCACTTCCCGGTGTACGCGGTGACATTGCCGTCGGCGCCGATGGCAATCCACGCGTCGAGCTGATTGCTGCTGGCGCCGTCGAGCCGCTGCGCCGTGGCGGAACGGCCGAGGGTGGTGTAGCCGATGACGAGCACGCCAGCGCCTTTCATGAAGTTCCGTCGCGAGATGCCGTTGGCCTGGAGCGCGGCTACGGCGTCGGAAGTGAGGGAATCGAGTCTCTCGAAGTGTTTCACGGCTTCACCCCTTGCGCGTAACGCTGGACGGCGCGGATCATTCTCGTGTGGGAGCCGCAGCGGCAGAGCACTCCGGAAAGGGCCTGCTGGATTTGCGCATCGGTGGCTTTCGGAGTCCGATCCAGAAATGCCTTGGCGGTCATGATGACGCCGTTGATGCAGAAGCCGCACTGCATCGCCTGCTCGTCGATAAACGACTTCTGAATGGCATGCGGTTTGTCGATTGTTCCCAGTCCTTCCAGAGTCGTGATTTCCGACCCGGCGACGGTACTGACCGGAGTGACGCAGGAGCGCACCGCCTGTCCCTTAACGATCACGGTGCAGGCCCCGCACTGGCCAAGGCCGCAGCCGAATTTCGGTCCTCGGAGTTCGAGATCATCGCTCAGTACGTAAAGCAGCGGAGTCGCCGGATCCACATCGACGGAGTGGGCCGTTCCATTGACTTTGAAATTGATCATAGACCGCTTCCCTCCTGCAGGTTCCTGGAGATGTCGTGAAGGGAGCATAGACAAAATGCGCGTCGACTGGCAAGACTGCTCGAACTCGGAGAGTGGATCGGTTTGAAATTAGCGGCGCTGAGCGCCGGGGTGGTTCCGAAGCCACCAACTGCAATATTGCGCTCGGGAACCACCCCTCGCGAGATCCGCTTCGCGATCTCGCTGCCCTCCTAACTTAGGAGGGCAATCTTCGCGCACGAATTCATACGGGCCCACGACCACGGCGCACTCCTAATAAGATTGTCCTTGAATTTTCCCCGGACCACTTGATATACCATTTCGATATCGACACTCGATATTGAGGCACCAAAACATGAGCGGAATCCGGACTCAGAAGATCGAACTGCTGCGGGGAACGCTGGATCTCATGATCCTCCGCATTCTTGAACTCCAGCCGCTGCACGGCATCGCCATCGCCGACCGCATCCGGCAGAGTACGAAAGGTGCCTTCCATATCCAGGCGGGCTCGCTGTTTCCCGCACTGCACCGGCTGGAACAGGAAGGATGGATCGCCGGGGAGTGGACGACCAATGAGAAGGACAGGCGGATCAAATCCTACCGGCTGACGGCGGCAGGCCGAAAGCAGCTGTCCGCCGAAAAGCGAACATGGGAACGTGTGGTGGCCGCAGTGACGCAGGTGCTCGATCTCAGCTAAGGGAGAAAGAAGATGCCATTCCTGTCAAAGATGATCAGTTTTTGGAAGAACCTCTTTCGCCGCCAACAAGTGGAGGCGGACCTGAACGATGAACTTCAGGCCTACGTGGAAGAAATGGCCGAGCGCAGGAGTCAGGCTGGGGTTGCGCCGGAAGCCGCTCGCGAAGCAGTACTGCAGGAACTCGGTGGCATCGAACGCATCAAGGACCTGGTGCGTCAGCAACGCATTGGATTCGGCGATTATCGAAGAGCCGCCGTGATAGTAGTTGTCGCACTTATCGCCTTCGTTAGCGGAGCCAGCACGGCAGTTGGAGTAGTGCGTTGGCACGCTGCGGCGACAGTTGAGCAATCGTCCGCGTCAGCTCCACCCAAGACTGCTCCTGCTCGGGAACGCCCACCTGTGCTGGAAGGACGCGTGGTCGATGACGCAACTGGCGAGCCGATACCTTACGTGGAAATCGGTCTGCACGAAACTCCAATACGCCGCTTCACATACACCGATGACATGGGGCACTTCGTCTTCACGAATCCCCCTTCTCACTTCTATTCGTTGGAGTCCGGCACACAACGGTGGGCAATCACACATGTGTCGCCACTCTTATCGTCCTGCGCTAGTTCAGACCCCGACAAAGACTTTTTCGAGTTCCAGCCCTCAAAAGCGGTGTCGGTCAAAGCGAAGGATGGGCAACCTCGGGAAGGTGAGCTTGTGGTCTTTCACGGCGTCATCAAAGGCAAACCCTATCCGCCCCCCGGCCAGGAGTTTCGCCGATTTCGTTATTCCCAAAGCGTGGTCGAACTGCGAGCCGTGAATCTGGCGCCGGGGAAAATGGCGGATCTTGGGACGGAATTTACCGCTGGAGGCGCAAAGTAATCCGTCGCCGTCCGCCTAGCTCCAGCCCTCACGTTTGCGAAGTTCCGTAATATGCGCGGTGTGATGGCGCCCATGCCAGGCGTAGATCGCCGTGTTAACGTCCAGCGCGAGCACGCCGCGCTCCGGGTGATTGAATTGTCTTTTCCAGTCTGCCTCTGTCATCGATTCGAAAAGTTGAACCCATCGGGCATGTAATCCATCGAGCAGCAACAGCGACGGTTCCAGCGGGCCCGACTTCGCGTCCTTCAACACGGCCCACACATTCTCGTCATAGGGCATGATGGTCGGCTCGTTTTGCGTCAGCGCGAATTTGGTTCGAATGTAACTGTTCAGGTGACTGTCCGCGAGATGGTGCACGACTTGGCGCACCGTCCAGCCTCCCGGGCGGTATGGGGTATCCAGCTGGCGATCCGACAATCCTTCGACTGCGTCACGAACACGGCCGGGCGTGTCCGCAATATCCAGCAGCATCAATTTGCGGTTCTGGCTTCCGGGTTGGAAACGTCCAATGGGATAACTCAGGTCTGTTGTACTCATGGCTTCAAATCTTAGCAGCACTGAGGTGCCGGCTGATTGCTGCTGTGCGAGAAACTTCCGATACCTCAGGACGAGAGCGGCGGGTGAGGGAATCAATTACGTCCAATACGGATTCCCTCATCCGGCCCTCCGGGCCACCTTCTCCCAGAGGGAGAAGGAATCTCCAAGTCCCCTATTTCGCCGCCGGAGTCCGGGGCAGATGCAGGGACATCAGCGTCAGCTGCCCATCGATTGCGCTGAACCAATGCGGCTGGCCTTCCTGCACCAGGACGAAATCGCCTTTGGTCACTTTCCGTGTAGCGCCCCCTTCGATCGACGGACCATTCTGGTTGTCGCCATTGCGTGTGGCGTCGACCAGTTTGCCGCCCGTGACCAGGGTTCCACTCCCATCGATCACATAGAACAGTTCCGCTTCCTTATCGTGAATGGCGGCGGCAGCGGCCATCACACGGTGTTCCATCGTCACGTTGTAAGGCGCAAGCTGGAGAAACACCTGATTGGCATTGCGATCCTTGGGTTGACTGGCAACGATCGCGGCCAGTTCTGACGCCGTGACGGCTCCACCCTGAAGTGGTGTAGACGGTGCTCCGGCCCTCTGAGCAAGAAGTGAGCAGGCAAGCAAACCAACAACGCTGAAAACGACGAGAATTCGCATGGGGTTCCTCCTGTTAAGTGCGTCGATGCTACAGCGAGCCGGGAAAAATTGCGAGCGCAGGCTGGCAGGTTCAGCGATTCATCATTCAAATTCCCGGCGACCAGGCGATTACTGGACGATCAGGCTCGTGGAATAAATCAAAGAAGGGTTTTAGTCGGAGATAACGAGATTCGTCAGGACTTCGTCGACCGTGGTCAGGCCTTTTTCCATGAGAATCATGGCGTAGTCTTTCAGTAACAGCATCCCGTTTTTGACGGCGACTTCGCGAACAACGTCGGTGGTTGCCCCGCTGGCGACACACTTCTTGAGGTCGTCGTTCATCACAAGCACTTCGAATATGGCGACGCGGCCGCGGTAGCCATTGCCGCCGCATCGATCACAACCCGCACCTTTGAAAAACGGCGGGGCAGTCTCGCGCGCGTAGCCGAAGAATCCAAGCATTGTATCGTCCACTTCGACCTGCTTCTTACAGTTCTGACAGATTCTGCGAGCGAGGCGTTGGGCGATGATCCCAACGGTGGAGTTCGCCATCAGGAATGGCTCGATTCCCATTTCTTCCAGACGCGTAAACGAGCCCGGTGCGTCGTTGGTGTGCAGCGTCGTGAACACAAGATGACCGGTGAGCGCCGCTTCAACGGCAATTTTTGCGGTTTCTGTGTCGCGCGTTTCGCCGACCAGAATCACGTCCGGGTCCTGCCGCAGGAAGGCACGCAGGATGCGCGCGAAGTCCAGGCCGATATCCTTGTGAGTCTGCACCTGGCAAAGGCCCGGGAGATCGTATTCGATCGGATCCTCTGCCGTGGAGATGTTGACGTCGGGAGCATTGATCTCGTTGAGCGCGCTGTACAGCGTGGTTGTCTTTCCCGATCCCGTAGGGCCGGTCACATAGATGATCCCGTAGGGCTGGTGGATCATGCGGTACAGCTTGTCTACCGTCGGCGGATGGTAAACCAGCTGATCGAGAGGCAGCAGCGCGCCGCTCTTGTCGAGGACGCGCATGACGATCTTTTCGCCGAACTTCGCCGGGACGGTGGAGACACGGAAATCAATAGAGCGATCGTCAATCTTGATCGAGATGCGGCCATCCTGCGGCATTCGCCGTTCGGAAATGTCGAGCCGGGAAAGAATCTTGAGGCGCGACGCCAGCGGCAGCTGAATCTTCTTCGACAGGACGTTCTCCACCTTCAACTGGCCGTCAATGCGCAGCCGGAACACCACTCCCTGCTCCTGGGGCTCGATATGAATATCGCTTGCGCCCTTCTTGATGGCCATGGCGAGAATGTTATTGGCCAGCCGCACCACGGGAGCGTCTTCGGCAGCCGAAGTGAGTTCCACGGTGTTGACCTTCTCTTCCTCGTCGGATTGCACTTCCATGCCGCTGAGGATTTCGTTCTGAAGGTCTTCGAGACTCTGCATCGGCTGTTCCATGACCGATTGCTTTCGCCGGTCTTCCCTGCGCTCCCTGCGATCTTCCGCAGACTTCTTTTCCAGTTCGACGCGCTTTTCCTTGTCGAGTCCCATCATCTGCGGATAGACCGAGTCCATGAATCTCCGGAAATCGTCTTCCGTGCAGACTCTGGGCTCGATGACGGCGCCCTTGATGTGGCGGCGAACATCGTCGAATGCGACCAGGTTGGAGGGATTCACCATTGCCAGAGTCAGCGAGTTGTTGACGTATGCCACCGGAATAATCTTGTGAAGCAGAATCACACCTTGCGGCACGAGACCAACGACTCGGGGATCGAGGACGACTTTCTGAAGGTTCACGAAGTCGACACCAACATGCTTCGTCGCGTCTTCGAGACGTTCGGCCAGAATCCTGGCGAGGCCCAGCGAAATTTCCGGATGCTGTGTCAGCAGATTTCGGAAGTCGGCGCGTGTGAGGGTAAAAACCACGGTGGCTTGGACGGTGCTTACTGTGGCGGAACGCGGCTTGCCGGTCAGCAGAGCCATTTCACCGACCGCGGCTCCTTCGCTGAGCTGCGCCACCAGGAAGTCGATGTTGGTGCCGGGATCCTTTTTCCGAACCTCAACCAATCCGGATTTGATGATGTACATGGAGACGCCGGGTGCGCCTTCACGAACAATCACTTCGTTCGGTGGAAAATCCAGAGTCTTCAGACATCTGCCGAGCTTGGCGAGACTATCGGAACTCAGGTCGGAAAATAGTTTGACGTTCTTCAGAAACTGGACGAGTTGTTCAGTTTCCAATGTCGCTACAGACATGGCCCCCCAATAACTCCCGGGAATTAAACTCAGGCCAGTTTGGAGTGGGGTCAAGGCAAAGTCAAAGCCTGTATACTACTTAGCGTCTTTTCTCAGATCCTGCTTCCAACCCATGATTTTTGCGACATTTCCCTCCTTTTCTGCCGCTTCTATCAGGCCCTGTGCCTGGTAAAACATGGAGAGACTGGTATGGGCCAGGACGTCGTCATTGTCGATCTCAATGAGCCTTTTTGCGACCGCCACGGCCTCGTCAAACCGGCCGCGGTTGTGCAGGGCCATTCCCAGTCCGTGGAGCGCATCCTGGTAGTTCGGATCAATTTCCAGAGCCTTGCGGTACAGGTCGATGGACTCGTCGAGCTTGTCTTCTCCGAATGCCTCGACGGCCTGTTCGAAAATCTCTTCCTTTGTCATGACGAGAGTATAGCAATAGAATTTCGGGCCATTATGGAGAACATCACGACATCCAGCGTTCAATTTCCCATCGGCTCAGGTCACGGTTCCGGCTTTCTTGCATCGCCTGCCGGGGATCGACCGCGGCCCGGTCTTCTCGTGATTCAGGAGTGGTGGGGCATGAACGATCACATCAAGGACATCACGAGTCGACTCGCCAACGAAGGATTCGCCGCGCTGGCAGTGGATATGTACGACGGAAAGGTGACGAAGGATCCCGACGAAGCCAAAGGAATCATGATGGACATGGACAAGGCCGCCGCAATGGAAAAACTCAATGCCGCCGTCGCGTACATGAAAACCAAACCGGGAGTCTCCCGAGTGGGTGTCATCGGGTTCTGCATGGGCGGGTACTTCTCACTGGCCCTGGCATGCAACAACAAGAATATCGGAGCAGCTGCACCGTTCTATGGGAGCGTTCCACCGGATGCCGTGCTCGGCAATCTGAACGCTCCGACGATTTACTTCTATGGCGAAAAGGACCATCACATTGCTTCGAGCGAAATCGACCGGCTCGAACGTCTCATGAAGAGTGCGGGAAAGACCGGAGAGGTCATCCGGTACCCCGAATCCGATCATGCCTTCTTTAACGACACAAGGAAGGAAGTCTACAACCCCAAAGACTCGAAGGATGCCTGGACTCGAGCGCTGGCGTTTCTCAGAAAGCATCTGGCGTAGAGAACAGGAGTTTTTCGCGAAGCGCATTCAAATAGCTGTAGGCGCGGTCGATGAGCGGAGCAAATGCAAGCCCGCGCGAAGCGTGAGCGCGACAGCGCGAAACAGAAAGAAACAGGGCGCAGCAATCAAGGAATGACCGCGCAATACCCATCAAGCAAACATTCATGCTTCATCAGGATTGTGCGCGGTCATAGACCGCGCCTACAGCTATTCGGTAGCCCTCGACAGCTCTTTTTCAAAATGCAGTGAACCGTGAATTAGAGTTTCCCGAACTTCGCCTGGAGAGCACGAATCTTTTCTTCCATCGTCTGCATCGGAGCGAGAGCCGGTGGCTTGGCGACAACCTTGTGAACGGGCGTGGTCCTCTCGACGACGGGCCGCGGCGGCTTGTTCAACTTCTGAGGAGCGCGCGCGGCTGCCGGAACAGGAGCCTTCTTTTCCTGAACCTTTGGCTTCGGAGGTTGAGGGCGAGCCGGGCGTTGCGGTTTCGGCTGCAGCGCTTTGATCGACAGGCTGATCCGCTTCATTTTCGGATCGATGCCAATGACCTTGACCTTGACGATGTCACCGACTTTCACCGCTTCCCGCGCATCCTGAATGTATTTGTGTGAAAGCTCAGAGATGTGGACGAGGCCGTCCTGGTGGACACCGAGGTCGACAAACGCCCCGAAATTCGTGACGTTTGTGACGGCACCCTCGAGTTCCATGCCGTCCTTCAGGTCCCCAAGTTCCTTGATGTCATCCCGGAACTTCGCCACGACAAACTGGTCGCGCGGATCCCGTCCCGGTTTCAGTAACTCTTCACGAATATCCGTAATGGTGAACTTTCCCACTTCCGCTTCAAATGCCCGGAAATCCACCGACTGGATCCGCTGACGGTTCTCAATCAAGTCCCCGACCGGCACTCCAATCGACGCGGCCATGCGTTCGACGATGGGATACGACTCGGGATGGACCGCCGTGCGATCCAACGGGTTGTCTCCGTCCTTGATTCGAAGAAATCCTGCAGCCTGTTCGAAAGTCTTTTCACCGAAGCCGTCAATTTCGATCAGCTGCTTTCGCGAACGGAAGACGCCATTATCAGTACGCCGCGCGATGATGTTTGTTGCCAGCTTCTCGTTGATTCCGGAAACATATTTGAGCAGATCGGCGGACGCGGTGTTCAGATCGACGCCCACGCGGTTGACGCAGGATTCCACCGTTGCACCGAGGCTGCCTCTCAATTTCTTTTGATCGACATCGTGTTGATACTGTCCCACGCCAATCGACTTGGGCTCGATCTTCACCAGCTCTGCCAGCGGATCCTGAAGCCGGCGCGCAATGGAAATAGCGCCACGCACGGTTACATCGAGGTCGGGGAATTCCTCGCGAGCCCGAGTGGACGCGGAATACACGGACGCACCGGCCTCGTTGACCATGACGACGAAAACGGAGAGGCCGTTCTTGTGCACCATGTCACGCACGAAGGATTCTGTTTCCCGTGAACCCGTACCATTGCCAATGACGATTCCGCGCGCGTTGTATTTCTGGACGAGAGCCAAAAGCACCTTTTCGGCGCCCTCGATATCCTTCTTCGGTTCGGTCGGATAAATTGTCTGGTTCTCGATGAATTTTCCGGTTTCGTCAACGACTGCCACCTTGCAACCGGTCCGCAACCCTGGATCCAGACCGACGATTCCGATCGGGCCCGCCGGCGCCGACAGCAAAAGCGAACGCAGATTCTCTTCGAAAACTCGAATCGCTGCTTCTTCCGACCGCTCGCGCAACATTGCACGTACCTCGTTCTGAAGAGATGGAGCCAGCAGACGCTCATAACTGTCGCGAACCGCGACTTCCAGAAACGGAGCAAATTGCGATGCCGGATCCTTGATGATCTGAGTCATCAGGCCTGCCACGAATTTCTCGCCGTCAGTCTCGATGGAATACGACAGAATGTTTTCGCGAGACCCACGCCGGATCGCCAACATGCGGTGGGAAGGGATCTTCGGCACGGTCTCTTCAAACTTGTAGTACATCTCGTACTTGGTTTTCTCGGCCTCCTTGCCTGCAAC